>OGKG01000606.1_pt1 | contig 46325 bp, 43 predicted proteins | sample 1572201 | NCBI WGS metagenome assembly OGKG01 (sample SAMEA2582146, study PRJEB24529) | metagenome | biome: Human gut stool | place: China | collected 2011 | reverse complement strand
GCCCATGTGCAGGGCGCCGTTGGAGAAGGGAGGGCCGTCGTGGAGGGAGAACAGGGGCTTGCCCTCGTTCTTCTTCAGCAGCTCGTTGTAAAGGTCCAGCTGCTCCCAATAGCGCAGCATCTCCGGCTCCCGCTTGGGCAGGCCCGCCCGCATGGGAAAGCCGGACTTGGGCATATTCAGCGTCTTTTTGTACTCCATGTGTTACCTCCATTATAAACATGACATTTTATATTGCAAAAAATAAAAGGCCCTTGTCTCCCATAAGAGACAAAGGCCGGAAAACCTCTGCGGTACCACTCTTGTTGCCGCGCCGGGGCGCAGCCGCTCTGCCCCACCATCCGTGGGCGAGGGATGATAACGGCCCTCCGCCGTCCGCACCTAATCCGAAAAGTCGTTTCAGCCGGATGCTCCGGGGTGATATTCGCGGCTTCCCCCGTGGCCGCCTTGCACCAAACGGCGGCTCTCTTGGCATCGGGAGGGAGCGCTACTGGTCCCCATCACTGCATTTGCACTCGATATGACATAATATAGCCACTTTTCCCGGTTTTGTCAACGGGAAAATAAGGGAAATTTTACTTCTTGCGCAGGCCCCGGAAAAATTCCCGCAGGACCTGGGCGCATTCGGCCTCCAGCACGCCGCCCACCAGGGCGGGGGGATGGGGGAAGTCCTCCATGAACAGGTTCATCACCCCGCCGCAGGCTCCCATCTCCCGGTCCCGGGCCCCGAAATACACCCGACTGACCCGGGCGTTGAGAATGGCCCCGGCGCACATGGGGCAGGGCTCCAGCGTCACATACAGGGTGCACTTCCATAGCCGCCATCCTCCAAGGGTCCGGCAGGCATCGTTGATGGCCTCGATTTCCGCGTGGCACAGGGCGTTTTTTCCCTCTTCCCGGCGGTTCCGGCCCCGGCCCACCACCTGGCCGTCCCATACAACAACGCAGCCCACAGGGACTTCTCCGGCCTCCCTGGCCTCCTTGGCCAGGGCAATGGCCTCTTTCATATAGTCCAGGTCTTCCATGGCATCGCCTCCTCATTTCTCCCCATGATACTGTATGGGAGGCGCTTCCGTCAAGAGTAAGGATACCACCTTCCCTGGGAGAAATCCCCCGAAAGCCCCCGCTTTACTTTGGGTGGATTTTCTGGTATGATGGGGAAAATAAAAACCCTCTCCTTGAGGGGGAGACTATTTCTGGAGGTACCCTTGAAAACAAAAAAAATGGTGCTTTTGGCCCTGCTCACGGCCATTGCGCTGACGATTTTCATGATTGAAGCCCAGATCCCGGCTCCCATTCCCGTGCCGGGGGTCAAGCTGGGCCTGAGCAATATTGTGACGGTCTTCACTGTCTGTCTGCTGGGTCCCGGGGCAGGTGTGGCCGTGCTTTTCGCCCGCATCTTCCTGGGGGCGGTTTTCGCCGGGAATTTCAGCACCATTCTCTACTCCGCCGGCGGCGGCGGTCTGGCGATCCTCACCACCATCCTGCTGAAAAAAGTGCTGAAGGACAATCAGCTTTGGGTAGCCGGATGCCTGGGAGCCGTAGCCCACAGCATCGGGCAAATGATCGTGGCCATCTGGGTAGCGGGCACCCCCCAGCTGGCGCTGTACCTGCCCATTATGATCGGCATCAGCATCCTCACCGGAGCCTTCACCGGCTTCTGTGCCCAGTTTTTATGGAATCGGGGGAACCGTTTTTGGAAAACTATTTTGAAATGAACCTGCCCAAGGGGCAGATCGACGCTATCTCCAATCTGGGCCTTGCCCACATCGGGGATGCCGTCTACGAGCTGCTGTGCCGGAGCTGCCTCTGCGCCCAGGGCCATACCAACGTGCTGGAGCTTCACAAGCGGACCGTAGCCATGGTAAAGGCTCCCGCCCAGGCGGAATTCATCGACCGGATTCTGCCCAGCCTGACCGGTGAAGAGCTGGACTACTACCGCCGGGGCAAAAACGCCCACGTCCACGCCGTGCCCAAGGGGGCCACCCCCGCCCAGTATGCCAAAGCCACCGGCCTGGAGGCCCTCTTCGGGCGGCTGTACCTGGAGGGAAAGACAGAGCGGATCAACGCCCTGTTCTGCCTGGGGCTGGAAGGAGGAGAAAGCCATGGCCTTTGATGCCCGCTACCTTTCCTGCGTGCTGGAGGAGCTGAGGGAAAAGTGCGCTTCCGCCCGGGTAGAGAAGATCTACCAGCCCAGCCGGGACACCCTGATCTTTCTGCTGCGCTGCCAGCAGGGCCGGGAAAAGCTGCTGATCGCCGCCAACCCCACGGCCCCCCGGCTCCACCTGACCGCCGCCTCCCCGGAGAATCCCCCGGAGCCGCCTATGTTCTGCATGTTCCTGCGCAAGCACCTTTTGGGTGCCCGGCTCGCCTCCGTGTCCCAGATTCCCATGGAGCGGGCGGCCTTTTTCACCTTCGACTGCACCGATGAAATGGGCTACCCCATCCAGAAAACCCTGGCCGTGGAGCTCATGGGCCGGACCTGCAATGTTTACCTTCTGGGCCCCGACGGCAGGATCCTGGACTGCCTGCGCCGGGTAGGCCTGGACGAAACCAGCCGCCCCGCCCTGCCGGGGCTTCATTACCAGAAGCCCTCTAAAGTAGAAAAGCAGGACCCCCTGACCCTGGAAGAGGCGGACTTTGAAGAGATCCTCCGCTCTCCCGGGGCGGACCTGCTGAGTGACCGGCTTATGGACACCCTAGGAGGCCTCTCCCCTCTCGTGTGCCGGGAGGCCGCGCTGTACGCCCTGGGAGCCACCGATGCCCGGGTCTCCGCCGGGGCGGACACCGCCGGGGCAAAGCTCCTGGAATTTTTCCGACTGCCTCCCGCCCCTTACTTCTGGGCGGACCATACCGGCACCCCCAAGCAGTTCGCCTTCTGCCCCATCCGTGAGTACGGGGACTGCCAAAAGGCCGAGAGCTTCAGCGGGCTCCTGGACAGGTTCTATACCCTGCGGGACCGGAAGGATGCCATGCGTCAGAAGGGCCAGGCCCTGCGCAAGACCGTTACAAACCACGCCCAGCGGCTCCGCCGGAAAATCGCCCTTCAGGAAAAGGAGCTCACCGCCACCTACGACCGGGAGCGGCTGCGGCAGCTTGGGGACATCCTCACCGCCAACATCCACCGGATCAAAAAGGGAGAGACCAGGATCCTCTGCCAGGACTTCTACGATGAGGACATGAAGGAGATCGAGATCCCCCTGAGCCCCATCCTCTCCCCCCAGCAGAATGCCGCCAAATTCTATAAGGACTACACCCGGATGAAAAACGCCGAGAAGGAGCTGACCCACCAGCTTTCCCTGGGCCGGGAGGAGCTGAATTATCTGGAAAGCGTCCTGGAGGAACTGAACCGCGCCCAGCAGGACGCGGAGTTGGAAGAGATCCGTCAGGAGCTCTATTCCGGCGGCTATGACCCCAGGGACTCCAACCGGAAGCGGATGAAAGCCAGTAAGCTTCCCCCCCAGCGCTTTGAAAGCACCGACGGTTTTCCCATCTATGTGGGCCGGAACAACCGCCAGAACGATGAGCTGACCTTCAAGCTGGCCCGGAAGGACGACATCTGGTGCCACGCCTCCAAGGTCCACGGCAGCCACGTCATTATCTCCTGCGGCGGCCAGATCCCCCCGGACAACACCGTCACCCAGGCCGCCCAGCTGGCCGCCTACTACTCCGAATCCACCGGCGGCCAGAACATCCCCGTGGACGTGACCACCGTCAAGCAGGTCAAAAAGGTCCCCAGCGGCAAGCCGGGGATGGTGATCTACCACAGCTACCGGACAGCCATCGTGAACCCATACCCGGATGTCCGAATCGACCCGCTGAACGCGGAGAAGGGGTAACGGAACTGTTACAGCAAAGGGGTTGTCTCACTAAGGGCTCAGATGGGTCAAAATAGCCAAAAAGAAGCTGTCATTGCGAGCCAGCGACCGACGTCACTGGCGTGGCAATCCCCCAGATAGGAGTAATCCCCCCGATTTTCGGACGTAATTGTTCGAAAATCGGGGGGATTGCCACACCAGTCTTCGGACTGGTTCGCAATGACAGTTCTTCTATTTGGGCACTTCGTCTTTTTGAGACGGCCCCTTGTTGGTTGGGGGGTGATTGAATTGCCTCAGCAAGTTGTCGGCAAATTGAACCATTCAAGTCATAAAAAAGAGAGCCAGATTTCTCCGACTCTCTCAAGTATGCATCCGCAAACACATACCCCAATTAACCCTTATATTATACCACGCTTTATAAGAAAATGCAAGTATTTTGAAAAAGGCAAAAAAGTTTTTATCTAAAGAGCATTCTTCAAGATGGCTACCCGCCCCTGCAAATCCGGGTGTATTACTTGCGATGACACCGCAGAACTTACCGCACTCCTATAAGAATCCGTTACTCGTTCAAATTCACGTATAAAAGCCTTGATTTCAGTCTTAGGTACTTTGAGAAGCTTTAGGTAGTAACATGTTAAAATCAGGTAGTCTCCAATTGTCTTAAAGTTAATATATGGCAGACCGATTTCTTGTTTGAGCGTTTGTTTCATAGCCGGACTAGCGTCTATTTTACGAAACCGTGTGTCAAAAATCACAGCATTGTGGGCAACCGCATTTCTCAGATCCTTAAGTGTGTATAAATATTTATACACCAGTTCCCTATTTGTGTCACTAGAAAGGTTAATGCCAATCTTTTTAGAAATTGCTTCGCGCGTATCGATTGTGAGGCAGGAAAGAAAAAAACCGAAATCCCCCAATGTCATTATTTCTATGAGCGCCCAAATTGGCACATCGCTATAACTTACATTGTTGTAGAAATGTGTTATTTTGGGATTTCCACTCGTATACCCCTTATATAAATAGGATTGCACCATACTCTGAAGACTTAACTTGTTTTTCTGAAATTTGCTTTTTTCTTCGATACTGCATGTAGTAGGGGCATTTTTATAGCCGCAAACCGCTCGGTCGAAAACATCTTGAATATTCTCAGATTTAGCCTTATCCAAAACACACTCCAGTGCAATGTTTTTTACTGCAGTTTCAATATACATCATTTTTCCATAAAACAACGTTTTCAACTGAGAGTCAAACTGAATAGTTGCATAGACCTCTTCGTATGTAGTGAATGGAAGTCTATTATTCGAAGTCTTGAAAAAACGGTATCCTTTATATCCATGATAGTAGCCAGTATTCATTAGCTGACGTTTTTGGCTGCTTCCATTAATTGCAATACCGCTGTTTCTCAGATGCCGCATTAGGCCATCAATAGTCTTGAAACTCATTTCAGCTATCCCCCATACGCTTTTTATGCTTTTTATTATAGCGCATTTTTGTAGAAATACAAGCTTTGACGAGATTTGTAGAAAATACAAAAACAGGCGAAATTTTTACGCATCAAACTGCACAAATTTCGGGTATGAAACACAGCACGTTATACAAAACAACTGTTTTTTGTTCAAAAATTGTGTAGGGAACGTAGACTTTAGAAAACAGCAGTGATATAATACCAAGCAAAAGATTCCATTGCGTATTTGTGCAGCTGCGTAAAGGATCCATCCAAGATTGGCTTGTTTCCAAAAGTCTGCACAAAGCAAAGTGTTCTGAAAGATCCAGGGACCATGAGGAAAAGGAGAGGCTTATGACAGAAAAGGAACTGCGCAGACTCAGCCGCAGGGAATTGCTTGAAATGCTGATCACACGGACAATGGAGAACGAACGGCTGACAGAGGAATTACAGCAGGCCCGGAAGGAATTGTCCGATCGGAAGTTCATTCAGGAGCGTGCCGGCTCCATGGCGGAGGCGGCCCTGCAGCTGAACGGCGTATTTGAGGCGGCAGACAGAGCAGCCAAGCAGTATCTTGAAAATATTCGCCGCATGGCAGAGGAGAGCGAAAGCGCAAAGTGAAACCTATTCTGAAAGAGCCGGTGGATTATCCCAGCGTGGAGCAGCTGGAAGCAGAGTTGAAGCGGGTAAAGTACCGTTCGCGGTACCGCGCCGTTCTGCGCAGCACCCTTTACATGCTGATTGTCGTGGCGGCGGTTGCCGTTCTTGTCGCTACGATCTGGATGCCGGTTCTGCAAATATACGGAGGCTCCATGACGCCGACGCTGAACGAAGGAGATATTGTGGTTTCGGTGAAGGGCTCCGATTTCGAGCCGGGGGATCTGGTGGCCTTTTATCTGGGAAATAAGATCCTGGTAAAGCGCTGCATTGCCGGTCCCGGTCAGTGGGTGGATATCGATGAAAGCGGAAACGTCTATGTGGACGGCAAGCTGCTGGAGGAGCCCTATCTGACGGAGAAATCCCTTGGCGGCAGCAATATCGAGCTTCCCTATCAGGTGCCGGACAATCGGTACTTCTGTATGGGAGACCATCGATCCACCTCTGTGGATTCCCGGCATACGGAGATCGGCTGTGTGTCGGAGGAACAGATCGTCGGAAAAATTGTATTCCGGGTTTTCCCCTTTGGTGGATTCGGAAGACTGAAATAGGATGGAGGGAGTTGTCGGATGGATAAATTGCTCCTGGGGGATGCTGAGCGATATGCCAGTGCCCATAAGCGAAAGCGGCGTTGGTATCAGGTTACCACCTGTCTGGCGGCAGTGGTTGTGTTCTGCACGACCTATGCTCTGATCCTGCCAGCCATCACACTGGAAAAGCAGTGCGCTCTTCCGGAGCACACACATACGGAAGACTGCTATACATCGGAACGGGGGGACCTGATCTGCACCCAGTCCACAGAGCCCCAGCATACCCACACCGAAGAATGCTATCAGGAAACCCAGGATCTGGTCTGCGGTATGGAGGAAAGCACCGGCCATACACACGGAGCAGAATGCTATGACCCGGAGGGCAATCTGATCTGCGGTCAGGAGGAGTCTCAGGGCCATGTCCATGGGGAGGGGTGCTATGAAGCATCCCGGCAGCTGATCTGCGGCCAGACAGAAGAACCGGCCCATCAGCACACGGAGGCCTGTTATTCCTGGAATCAGGTCCTGACCTGCGGCATGGAGGAGCATACCCACAGCGAGGCTTGCACCGCCCCTGAGCCGGAAGAACCGGAAGAGCCGGAAGAGCCGGAGGAGCCGGAGGAGCCAGAGGAGCCGGTATTCTGCGGGAAAGAACCCCACACCCACGGGGAAGACTGCCGGGATGCGCAGGGAGAGCTGACCTGCACCCTGGAGGAGCATACCCACAGCCTGGCCTGTTACGCAGACCCTACGGCGGATGTGGAGACGGCGGAAATCTGGGAGCAGACCTTTGGGGATGTGACCCTCACCGGGGACTGGCGGCTGGATACCCTGGCCATTGCCAGAAGCCAGCTGGGCTACACCGAGAGTACCAAAAACTATGCCCTGGCAGAAGACGGCCAGACCCCCATGGGCTATACCCGCTACGGTGCCTGGCAGGGCGATCCCTACGGCCACTGGAACGCCCTGTTTGCGGCCTTCTGCCTGCACTACGGAGGCGCAGAGAATATCCCCACGGACAAAGACTGCGGCAGCTGGGCTGCGGCCTTGGCCGATGGGTTTTTACCGGCCCCGTCCCATGAGGCGGCTCCCGGAGACCTGGTGTTCTTTGACCGGGACGGAGACGGCACTGCGGACTGGGTGGCCATTGTGGCAGAGGTCACGGCAGGAGAGGAGGGCGCGCCCTCCGGCATCACCGTCATTGCGGGAGATGCCGATGGTGCCGTTCAGCAGCGCTCCTACGCTCTAGAGGATCCCACGATCCTCGGCTACTATGGCAGCCTGCCGGAGCAAGCGAAGACATTCACCCTGACGGCCCAGACCGGATCCGGCATCACCGTGACCGTTACCGGCGACAGCGCCTCCCTGCCCTTCCCGGCCAGTGAGATCACGCTGACTGCGGCAGAGGTGGCGGAGGAACAGGGTAAGGCCATCCGGGAGCAGCTTCCGACGGAGGAAGACACCGAGCCGGAGCAGCGTTTCCTGCTGGACATTTCCCTGCGGCACGGCGAGGAGGAGATCGAGCCGGTGGGCCCGGTGACCGTGACCTTCAGCGGCCTGGATACCCAGGGGCTTTACCCCAAGGTCTATCATATTGATACGGAGGCCCAGGAAGTCACCGACATGGAGGCGGAGAAAACCGAAACCGGCGACGTGGCTATGGTGACGGAGCATTTCTCTACATATGCGATTTCGTTTGTGGCCGCCAGAAATCTAACGGGTACGATCAATGGAGATGCTTTCGCAGCTGGTGGTGAGTTCACACTGACCGATAATGTTCAGACGGGCGAGAATATTAACCTGACCATTACAAAGAACACCACCATTGACTTGAACGGGCATACCCTGACCATCAGCAAGGACCATCAGTGCTTTGTCGTGCAATACGGTGCGACACTCACCATTGAGGACTCGCAAATTGAGGACTCGCAAGCTCCTAAGGAGACCGTGACCACAGTCGACGGCGGCAAGCTTTACGACAATACGGCAAGCCTGAGTGAAGACAGCCTGACCTATTACATCACAAAATCCGAGGCCAATGGCACCGGTACCACGGAAACACTGGAAAAGCATGAAGTCTCCCTCGCCGGTGCAGGAAAGATCCTGTGTAAGGAGGGTTCTGATCAGGTAATCAAGGTTGAGAACGGCGGTACATTGGAACTACAGAGCGGTGTACTCCAAGGCACCGGCGTCAAACATATTGTCTACGTGGACGACGGAACGCTGAACGTAAGTGGCGGCTATATTGTGGGCGGCGGCAGTGACGACCAGCCCGGCGGCGGTATCTACGTCGGCAGCGGTGCGGAGAAAGGTAAAGTGAATATCCAGGGCGGTGTTGTTGCGGCCAACCGTGGCAATTTCGGCGGCGGTATCTACGTCGTAGGCGGAGAGCTGACCATCTCCGGCGGTGCGGTGACTGGCAATGGGGTCTTCAATGGACACGACGACGATGGTGCCGGTATCTATGTCAACCGCGGAAAACTGACTCTGTCCGGCAACGGTTATGTGACCAACAACTCTAAGAGTTGTGATTGTACAGGTTGCCCGACCGATACGAACAACACCCACGGCGGCGGCGGTATTGCTCTGGCGAACGGTTCTAAAATGGAGATGACCGGCGGCTATGTGACCGGCAACTTTTCCACTCTGGCAGGGGGCGGCATTTATGCGGGCTACTATGACGGGCCTGGTGGAGTCGAGTTTACCATGCGCGGCGGCACCATTGCCGCTAACTGCGCCCAATATGGCGAGGGCGGCGGCCTTCGTATCGGCGGCGGTAACAACGGCGGTACCAAGGGCGTGATTCGAGCAACCGATCAACAAGTATATATTACCAATAACAAAACGCTTACCGATGATGACTGGGGCGGCGGCGGTATTTTCGTGCAGGAAGGTGGCCATCTGTCAGTCATGGATGCGCTGATCACGGACAACTTTGCGGGCGGCTTTGGCGGCGGTGTTGCTGCCTGTCCTACTGGTGAGACGTTGATCTCAGAACTCCATGGTGCAGCAATTTACAATAATCATGCAAATGGAACCAACGTATCAGACGGCGGCGGTGGCAAAAATGACGACTCCTGGGCAAAAGAAAACTTCCCTGTCTTTATTGAAAAGGGTTATCAGGATTACTTTTGTGTGAAAAAGGGCAGTACTACAGAAATCTCCCTCATCACCGGAAAAATGCTGGGCGGTGCTGCGGCAAATTGGAAAGGAAGCTGTGATAATGTTCCAGTCTCCATCAGTGCTGGTGGATACGCTGCGGCAAAATTCCTGTTTGGCCTGACGGCCGATCCGGGCAAAGACGCAATTTCAAGCGCTCAGGCAGCGGCCAATGTTTTCATTTCCGGCAACAGTTCCGGCGTTCATGGCGGCGGCATTATGACCAACGGCGGCCTGGTTCTGGGTACTGTGCAGAATTATGTTACGCCCGTTTCTCTGGACGTGAAGGGTACGAAACAGTTGACCAAGGACGGCGAACCGCAGAATAGCGGGCTGAAGGACTTCAAGTTCCAGCTGAAAGACAGCACTGGCACGTTTGACAAAACGGTAGAAGCCGATGATACCACCGGTAAATTTACGTTTCAAGACATAGATTTTTCTCAGGCCGGAGTCTATACCTACTATCTGACGGAAGTCAACGACGGGAGACCTGGTGTCACCTACGACAGTGCGACATATCAAATTGACGTTACCATCCTCAGTGCCTCTCAGACTCTTGCTGGCGTAACCTTTACGAGGCACTATGTAGGGAATGTAACTGTCACCAAAACCGGAGGAAACACCCCGGACAGCGGTGAGACGGTGTCCAATAACAACACCTTTAAAATCCATTTTAACAATAGTGACAACTGGAGCAAGGTTTGCCTGTATACTTGGGATTGTGGTGAAATCACAAGCACCAAAGGTAACTGGCCCGGCATGCAGGTTAACGAGGATACCAACAACCCAGGCTGGTACACGAAGGAATTCACCGTAACCGGCGAGGGAACCGTCAACTACATTTTTAACAATGGCAACGAAGGAAAACAAACCCAAAATTTGTCAGAAACCTATCGACCCGGCGGCGACCTCTGGGTCTACGGGGATGGTTCCTACACCACTACAGCACCGGATGGCTGGGATGGCAGTTCCTCTGGTTCGAATGTCAGCTGGACCGGCACACCGGATTCCGAAGGTTCCTACACTCTGACGATCAATGGTGCGGCCTTTACCAACACCATGACCACCCAGGTGAATTTGCAAATCACGAAGACGGACAGCGTGAACGCCGAGACAAAGCTGCCAGGTGCAATCTTCACCCTGACGAGAGTGGGGACGGGGAACACGGAAAGTCCTTTGACCGCCACCACCGATAAAAACGGCATTGCAACCTTTACCGGCATCCAGCGCAATACCACCTACTATCTCCATGAGACAAAGGCACCCTCCGGTTACATGACGGCAGGCCCCTGGATCCTGGAGGTGAAGGACACCACGGCAACGCTTTATCCCGCTACAGTGGGGGCAAATGGGGCCCTGACGCAAAGCAGCGAAGCCGGAACGGTGCTGGAGACCACCGGCAGCGACCCAATCGTATTCTCTGCGCCCATCTCCGACCAGTCCTGGGGCTACAAGCTTCCCGACACCGGCGGGGCCGGGACAACCTCTTATACCACAGGGGGCCTGGTGCTGATCTTCGGCGCGGCGACCCTGTTGTATATCCATTGCAAGCGTCGAAAGGAGGATGAGGTATCTTCCTGATACGCGGAAAACCACCATTCAAATTCAAAATTGTGATGAAAGAAGGAGCACGAAAAATGAAACACGCAAGAAAACTGACCAGCCTCCTGCTGGCCCTGGTCATGGTCTTCGCCCTGGCCGTCACGGTTGCCGCCGATGAGGGAACTACCGCCCCCACGGGCAGCATTACTGTGGATAATCCCATTGAGGGACAGAACTATACCGCCTACAAGATTTTTGATGTGGTCTATGATGGGGCTAAGAAAAACTATTCTTACACCATTAAGGACACCAGCGAATGGTACCAGACTGTCAGCGGCTATACCACTGGCCTGACCCTGACCAAAGTTGGCGACACGACTTCGAATACTTATGTTGTTACCACCACCGATGCTTTCAGCCCCGCCGCCTTTGCCGATGCTTTGAAAAAGGCTTTGGATGCTGATTCCACTGCTTTCAATGGAACATCACTGACTAGGAATGGAACTCAAGCTACTGCCACCGTCAACGAGTTGGGCTACTACTTCGTCACCAGCACCAACGGCGCACTGTGCAACCTGACCACCACCAACCCCCACATCACCATCCATGATAAGAACGACATGCCCTTTGAGAAGACGGCTCCGGAAACAAGCGTAGAAGTGGGCCAGACGGTCAACTACACCATCAAAGGCAAAGTGCCTGATTACACGGGATTTAAGACGTATACCTACCTGATCACTGATACCATGAGCGAGGGCCTGACCTTCAAAAAGGACGTCAAGGTCACTGTGGACGGCACGGATGTTACCACTGCCTGCACCCCCACCTATGACGTTGAGAAGAACGCAAATAAGTTTACTGTCTCTATTCCTGTCAAGAGCTATCCCATCGGCAAAGAGATCCTGGTTACTTACTCCGCCGTTGTCAATGAGAATGCAGTAGCAGTAGTTTCCACAAACGAGGCAAAGCTGACCTACAGCAATAATCCGACCACGGGTGAAACCAAAGACTCTCAACCCCAGAAAAAAGAAGTATACAGTGCCAAGATCGTCATCGACAAGTTTGAGACTGGCAAGCAAGATACCGTCAAGCTGGAAGGCGCAAAGTTTGTCCTGTACAAGGAAGAAACCATTGAGAATACTAAAACTACCAGGTACTACAAGTGGAATGACACCGACAAAAAGGTCGAATGGGTTACGACACAGGCTGATGCCACTACCGTGAAAACCGACAATAAAGGCGCAGCCTCCTTTAAGGGTCTTGCCGACGGCACCTATCAGCTGGTAGAAACCAAGGCCCCCGCCGGTTACAATCAGCTGACTGGTCCCCAGGAAGTTAAAGTAGCGGGTAGTACCACAGATACTACGAAGCTTTCTGTCGAAGCCAAAGTCGCCAACAGCGCCGGTACCCTCCTCCCCTCCACCGGCGGCATGGGCACCACCATCTTCTACGTCCTGGGCGCTGTCCTGGTCGTGGGGGCCGGGGTGCTGCTGGTCACCAAGAAGCGCATGAGCCAGAGCGAGATCTAACGCCGCTGATCCGTTTCTGCGATACCCTCAAAACCCGTGCCGGGGAGTCTTCCTCCCCGGCACTCAGCCACAAGGAGAACCCTGTATGCGAAAACATCTGTCAACCATTGTGTTACTTTTCCTATTGCTGATAGGGCTGTCCTTGTTGCTGTACCCCACCGTCAGTGACTACTGGAACGCACTCCACCAGACCAAGGCCATTACCACCTACGCCGAAAACGTGGCCGCCCTGGATCAGGCCAGTTACGATGCTTTCTGGGAAGCCGCCAGGGCCTACAACAAGGAGCTGCTGAACCGGAACAGCGGCTATGCCCTCTCCGAAGAACAGCAGGCGGAATACAAACGCCTTTTGGACATCTCCGGTCAGGGGGTCATGGGCTATATCGAGATCCCGGAAATCGACGTGAGCCTGCCCATTTACCATGGCACGGAGGATTCGGTTTTGCAGGTGGCCGTGGGCCATCTGGAGTGGTCCAGCCTGCCGGTGGGCGGGAAGAGCACCCACTGCGTCCTCTCTGGCCACCGGGGTCTGCCCAGCGCCAAGCTCTTTACCAATCTGGATCGACTCCGGGAGGGGAACATCTTTCTCCTGCGGGTGCTGGACGAGGTGCTGACCTACGAGGTAGACCAGATCCTCATCGTAGAGCCCCAGGATACCGCCGCGCTGGAAATTGTGGAAGGCCAGGACTACTGCACCCTGGTGACCTGCACCCCCTATGGCATCAACAGCCACCGGCTGCTGGTCCGGGGGCACCGCATTGACAATCTGGAAGAAGTAAAAACCGTCCGGGTCACTGCCGATGCCGTCCAGATAGAGCCCATGCTGGTGGCCCCCATCGTCGCCATTCCCATATTGCTTGTACTGCTGCTGTTGCTGCTGCTGCCCCGGCGCAGGAAGAAATAGGAGGTTTGTTATGAGAAAATGTCTGAGAAGTCTGCTTGCGCTGCTGCTCCTGCTCGAACTTCCCCTGTCTGCCGCCGCCCACCCGGTGCCCGATGCACAAAAAGACGGCCATTGCAGCATCACGGTGACCATGACCCATCGGGGAAAAGCCCTCCCAGGGGGCACCCTGGCCCTTTACAAGGTGGGGGATGTGGCAGAGGAAGACGGCAACTATTCCTTTGTCCCCGTAGAAGCCATCCGGAAAGACTTGGCCCAGTTTGGAGACATCCAGTCCCCGGAACTGGCAGGAACGCTTTCTAAGCTGGAAAGCAAGCTGACCCCGGTGACAGACCACCCCCAAAAGGTGGGGGCGGAGGGCAAGGTGACCTTTTCGGAGCTTTCCTTTGGCCTGTATCTGGCGGTGCAGAAAACCGCCCCTGCCGGGTACGGCAAAACAGAGCCTTTCCTTGTGAGCCTTCCCTACCTCTATGAGGGGGAATACCAATACGACGTGGCCAGCCAGCCGAAAACCGACCTGGAACGGGAGGTGCCCACCAAGCCTACCAGCCCTCCAACGAAACCCACCCCCTCCTCCGGCGGCGGGAAGCTGCCCCAGACCGGCCAGCTGTGGTGGCCGGTGCCGGTGCTGACCTGCGGAGGGCTGGGCTGCATTGTGGTGGGTCTGCTCCGCCGCAGGAGGGACGGAGATGAAGACTGACCCAGGAAGAATTTGGATCAATACGGGGCTGCTGCTGCTGGCAGCGGCCCTGTTCCTATGGGCCTATAACGGCCAGGAGTCCCGCAGAGCCGGAGACTCTGCCCAGCAGGTCATCACGGAGCTGACCCAGTCCCTGACCCGGCAGCCCCCAGCGGAAGCCGGTGCCGACCCGGAGCGCTCAGATGCCCCGGCGGTGAAGCTGCCGGAATACCTGCTGGATGCCCAGCGGGAGATGCCGGAAAAAACCGTGAACGGCCGGGCCTATATTGGCGTACTGAGCATCCCGTCTCTGAATTTGGAATTGCCGGTGCTGAGCCAGTGGAGCTACCCCAATCTCAAAGATGCCCCCTGCCGCTATTCAGGCTCTTTGTACCAGAATGATCTCATCATCTGCGCCCACAACTACGCGTCCCATTTCGGCAGGCTCAAAACCCTCCAGCCCGGGGATACCCTGCTCTTTGCGGATATGGACGACCAGGTGGTCTCCTTTCAAATGGTAGAGCAGGAGACCCTGGAACCAAACGACCAAGAAGCCATGACCACCGGCGACTGGGACCTGACCCTGTTCACCTGCACCCCCGGCGGCCAGACCCGTGTCACCGTCCGCTTCCAGCGGGTAGACCCGGGCCACAGCCAGGAGTGAGACATGCCGAAATACCCAATTGGCAGGGAATGAGAAAAGGCAAGGGGGCTGCCCACCGAAAATGTGAACGCCCGTGAAAAAGTCGCTCATTTTTTGTGAACGCTCTTGAAAAAGTCGCCCATTTTTTGTGAACGCTCTTGAAAAAGTCGCCCACGGAGCCAGATTTAAGGATTATTTCTATGCCTGGAACGCATAGATATTTGGGGCGATTCGGCAGAGCAAAGCTCCGGCATTTGCGGAAATGCCACGCTGTAAAAAACACCCCATCTTTTGAGATGGGGTGTAGTTCTGCATACTAGAATCTTACCTTATTGTTTTATTCCTTACCCAGATAAGTGTCGTCCTTTGCAAACTTAGCAACGATGCCACTGAGTGCCAGAACTGCCAGCAGGTTGGGAATGACCATCAGGCCGTTGAACATGTCGGACATATCCCAAACCAGGGTCACCTTCTGGAAAGAACCAACAACGATAAACACCAGAGCGATGACACCATAGAGGAAAGTAGCCTTCTTGCTGCCCTTGAACAAAGCATTGACGTTGCTTTTACCGAAGAAATACCAGCCGACGATGGTGGAGAAGGCGAAGAACAGCAGGCAGATGGCAACGAAAGCGTTGCCGAAGGAACCGAAGGAGTTATTAAAGGCAGCCTGAGCCAGAGCGGTAGCAGTGAGCATCTGGCCGTCAGCACCGGTGGTACCCAGCATGCCGGAGGTCAGGATCACCAGTGCGGTCAGAGTCAGCACGATGAAGGTATCAATGAAAACACCGACCATCGCTACAGCACCCTGATCCTGGGGCTTTTCTACCTTAGCCATAGCATGGGCATGGGGCGTAGAGCCCATACCGGCTTCGTTGGAGAACAGGCCGCGGGCAACACCGAAGCGGACAGCTTCCTTAATGCTGATACCGATAGCGCCACCCATGACAGCCTGGGGAGTAAAAGCACCCACGAAGATGGACTGCAGAGCAGGCAGGATATTCTGGGCATTCATACCGATGGCGATGAGTGCGCCGCAAATGTAGAAGATGGCCATGATGGGAACCAGCTTCTCAGTGATGGCAGCGATGCGCTTGACACCGCCCAGGAAAATGAATGCGGAAACAGCTGCCACAACGATACCCGCAGCAATCTTGGGAACACCGAAAGCGGTGTAGAAGGCATCACCGATGGAGTTGGACTGGACCATGTTGCCCATGAAGCCCAGAGCCAGAATGATGGCAACAGCGAAGAAGCCAGCCATAAAAGTGCCCAGCTTGCCCTTGAAGGCAGCCTTAATGAAATAGATGGGACCGCCGGAGACAGCACCGTCTTCACTTACTTCCTTATACTTCTGTGCCAGAACAGCCTCACCGTAGATGGTGGCCATGCCGAAGAAGGCAGAGACCCACATCCAGAACACAGCACCGGGACCACCGGAGACCAGAGCGGAGGCGCAGCCAGCGATATTGCCGGTACCAACCTGGGCCGCAATGGCAGTTGCCAATGCCTGGAAGGAGCTCATGCCGTCCTTACCGGCCTCCTTACCCTTGAGGCTGATATTGCCGAAGACCAGACGCATACCCTCACCAAACTTGCGAACCTGGACAAAGCCGGTACGGATGGTGAAGTAGATGCCGCTGCCCAGCAGCAGGAACAGCAGAACCAGATACTTGTTCCACAGAACATCGTTGACCGCTGCCACAATGTTTGTCAGAATTGCTTCCATTTTTGTTTTACCTCTTTTATTTCATTTTGGCAAATAAAAAACGCCGCAAGCAAAATGCTCCGGCGAGAAAATGGGCGCGAACTGGTCAGGTTCGTATTGTCCCACTCTGTCCTTTTACCTGAGAGATTCAGCAGCTTCCGCTGCCTTGCACCTTCGGTACCCGTTTTCGGGGATTCTCCAGAGCCACATCCATTCTTAGTCGTTACCTGAATTCAGGTGCCAGAGAGTGTTACTCCGTGGGCAGGCAAATGCCTTTTCCTAAGAACTTCCTTTGTCGTTTTTTAGTTACTAGGAGATAGTAATATATTTTCTGGTAATTGTCAATGTGCTATTTACAGGCTGTTCAAAAATTGGTATCAATTTATGATTTATGCCATCGCGGTTGTATACATTTTGTTGAATTATCACATAGCAAAACCACCTGCTTGAGCTGATAAAAGCTCTGGTAGGTGGTTTTGTTATCATCGATTCTCTTCCCGGTAAGCTTTTGGTGTCAGCTTATCTCTATCTGCCAACGCGTTCATCTGACAAATCTGTTCTGGAGATACACCACACCCTGTTATAGCTTGATTATACTCCTATCTTCATGTATTTCAATAGACTCGAGTGAAAATTCACCTTTCTTTCACCTCATGGTATGAAAAATCACTCCTCTTCCGTTCAATGGGAGGCCATTTCAAAAAGTCTGCTGTTTTTCCATTCTCCCCCACCTTTCCCTCAAAAATCCACACATTTCCCGCCCGTTTCAGCGCAACCTATGACTGCGGAGAAAACCCGCGAAAAGAAACAGAAAGGAAGAGAATCACTATGAAAAACAGCAACGAACTGAACGTTCCCCAGGCCCGGGAAGCTATGGACAAGTTCAAGATGCAGGCTGCTCAGGAAATGGGCGTCAACCTGAAGCAGGGCTACAATGGCGACCTCACCAGCCGCGAGGCCGGCTCCGTAGGCGGCCAGATGGTCAAGAAGATGATCGAGGCCTACGAGAGCGGCATGCAGTAAAGAACGCGGGAGGGGGTTTTGAAGCGGCAACGGTTTTCGTTTCCGACAAAATCACATACCCCCGCGCAACACCGGAATGGGGCTTGTCCCCATTCCGGCTTCTTGTATTTATGGAGAAAAGGTGCTATGATATCAAAAAACGAAACGAGGAACCTACATGATCCAGCCCATTACCTTTGCTCAGGGAAAACATATTTTAGATACGGTGCCGGGGAGCACCCTGGTGGATGTGCGAACGGAGGACGAGTATGGGGCCGAGCACGCCGCCGGGGCGGTGCTGCTGCCGCTGGAGGACATCGAGGACGCGGACTTAGACAGCATCCTGCCGAATAAAGACGCGCCTGTGCTGCTCTACTGCCGCACAGGCCGCCGGTCCGCCCTGGCGGCTGCCCAGCTCTTTGACCAAGGCTACACCCGTCTCTACGACCTGGGCGGCCTCAACGGCTGGCCCTACGGCATGGAGTACGGGCTGCTGTGACAAAAACCGGGAAAGCCTTTGGGGCCTTCCCGGTCTTTTATACATTTCGAAAAACCTCTGCCAGAATATCCAGATACCTTTGGGCCAGCTTGGACCGGGGCGTTGCCGCCCGCTCCAGGGCCAGGAGGCGCTGGTGCATATCCCCCAGGGGGATGCAGCGGAAATGGTAGCGCTCGTTGGTTGCGGGGGGCATCTTGCAGCCGATGCCGTACATGTTGGTTTCGGAGATCAGCCGGTTTTTCAGCATCCGGTCCGCCACGGTAATGACCCGGTCCGGATTGATCTGGAAAATGGAGCTCAGAGACTGGGACTCCAGAAAATACCGGTTGTTGTAGTCCACGTAGGTATAGTTCCGGAAATCCGACAGGCGGATCTCCGGGGCGTGATACAAGGGGTGCTTGGGGCCGATACGCAGAACAATGGGGATATCGGCAATGGGAGTGATCCGCAGGCCCTTCTGGCGGCACTCCCGCTGGAGCTTGTCTTCGCTCTCCGGACTCTGGAGCACCATCACCAGATCCAGGGAGGCAAAGAGGAGCTTATCCATGGCGCTGGTTGCCTCTTCGCAAAAATAGGACATCTCCAGCTCCGGCCGGTCTTCCAGCTCCCGGCAGAGCTTCGAAAAGGCATCGCAGACCGGAGCATAGGATATGCCCCCCACCCGCAGCCGCTCGGCATCGGCCTTGCTGCTGAGCCGGACCATTTTATCATAGCCCTCCACCATCTGAGCTGCCAGGGACAGGGCCTCTACGCCCTTTTCCGTAGCCTGAACGCCCTTGCTGTTGCGCAGAAAGATGGAGTAGCCCAGTTCTTCCTCCAGAGCCCGGATGATACCGCTGAGATTGGGTTGGGCCAGACCGAGGACCGCAGCCGCGCCGGAAATGGACCCCGCCCGATAAACGGCCAGAGCGTATTGAAGCTGTTGGATCGTCATAGCTGCCTCCTGACCGTTGATATGCGTCAAAAAGGGGACTGCTCCCATTTTGGTGTCTTTCTTACCACTTAACCTATTTATTTTATCAGAATTTCTGCCATAAATCAAGTACGGATTCCCTATCCGCAATTCTTAAGAATCTTAAACAATCCGTTAATTCTTACCGCATAAGGTTGAAATTCCTGGAATTCGCAATATAATAGTATGTAAATCTTGTTGGCACATAAGGTGGTCTCTCTATGAATAAATTCAGCCTTTGGCTGAGGCAGGCAGCCAGCCGCTTCTATGCCGGATTCCATAATTTTATGTCCGGCCGCTATGGTTCAGACCGATTGAATATGGTGATTCTGGGTCTTGGGCTGCTTGCAAGCATCCTCTCTTCCCTCTTCGCCCGGTCTATTGCGGGCACTGTTTTCTGGTTCCTCAGCTACGCCCTGATGATCTGGGCCATCTTCCGTGCTCTCTCCCGGAATACCTATAAGCGCTATCAGGAGAACAGAACCTTTCTCCTGTTTTTCGACCGTCTGAAGGACCGGAACAACCGCTACTTCGACTGCCCCAAATGCCGCCAAACCGTCCGTGTCCCCCGGGGCAAGGGGAAGATCTCCATCACCTGCCCCAGATGCAAAGAAAAGTTTGTGCGGAAAACGTAAAATTTCACCCCGGAAAGCACCGCTTTCCGGGGGATTTTTTCTATTTTCTGTAGGCCATTATTTCTTCGCAATGCGCGCAAGGAAGTCCGCGATGCAGCCGTTCCAATAGGTCCAGTCATGCAGTCCGTGCCCATCCCGGAAGTGAACGGAAAATCCGTTTTCCTCCAGCGTATCCCGGAGCCGGCAGTTCATATCTAAGTTTGCTGTGTCCTCTAATCCGCAGTACACATAAGCTTCCGGCTTGATCTTCGCCGATTTCAAAGAGGCCGCCAATGCATACAGATCGTCATCAGGCCGCATGTTCTGGGTGCCATCAAAAATCAGATCATATCGGAAAAATCCAAAGCCCATGGCTTTCATTCTGGGCTCCAGCGTCACCGGGTCTACCGCACCAGAAAGATCTGCAAAGGCACCGTAGCGCTCTGGACAGGACAGCGCGGTATGCGTCGCACCGTAACCTCCCATAGACGGTCCGGCAATAAATCGGTCCTCCCGGCAGGTGCTGACCGGAAATATCCGCTCGATAAAAGCCGGCAGCTCCTTCGCAATGAAGTCGAAATAATTCTGTCCGTAGCGGGCATTCACATAGAACCCGTTTTGTCCCGAGGGCATGACCACTGCCACACCGGCCTTCTCTGCCAGGGCCTCAATGTCCGTATGCCTCAGCCACATACTATGGTCATCCAGCGCACCATGAAGGAGGTACAATACGGGATAGGGCTTGACCGGCGTGTAAATTTCTTCCAGCGTCATGCCAATGCAGTCATTGTCCGGAACGGATGGGAGAAGCACGTCCACATCCACATGATTCAAAAGGGTTTTGGAGAAAAAATTGCAGTGAGAGAGTATCATGATTCTTTTCCTTTCCTACGCATTTGGCCCCCTACAGGACCAGGATCCGCCGAAATCCAGCCCCCATGGCAAGATCCTTCCATTCGAGCATCGTTTCCATGGATGGGGACGGCCAATTGGAAAGTTCTCCTCTGACTCCGAAGTGCCGGAATCGGATCAGCTTCAGCAGCACCTTTTCCGTCTCCTTCTGTCCCAGCACATCCGCAATGCCGAGGATGCAGTCCTCCACATCCACACGGCCAGGTACACAGACGATGCGGACCTCCTCCAGCTTTCCCTGCTGGGACAGCCAGAGGAGATTCTTTTTTACGTTTTTGCCGCTTCCGCCGGTCAAGCTAGAGAACACCTCCGGATCCCAGCTCTTCACATCCAGCATAACCCCATCACACAGCGCCATAAGCCCAGGATACCGGCTCAGGTCTATGGTCCCGTTGCAGTCCATCAGCGCCGTCAGGTGCTTTTCTCTCGTCAAAAGGAATAATTTCTCAAGAAATTCCGGATACAGGCTGCACTCTCCTCCGGATACGGTAATTCCCCGGATAAAGGGCAGGCTCTCGCAAATCCTTTCGAATACCTGCTCCGGCGTCATCTCCGTCACCTTGGGAGACGCCCTGTTTGGGCATACCTGAATGCACCGGTCACAGCCAAGGCATTTCTCCGCCGCCCAGCAGACCTGGCCATTGACCATACGCAGCGCTTTGCCGGGGCATTCTTCTACACAGGCTCCGCAGTTCCGGCATAGGTTCTGCGTTTCCGGATTGTGGCAATAGTCGCAGTGTATATTGCACCGCTGAAAGAATATGGCCACCCGGTTCCCCGGTCCGTCTACAACACTGTAGGGCAGTATCTTATTGATTGGCGCGGCCAACGGCTCAGACATGACGGACCTTTCTGTCCTTCAGCCGGTTCAGCCTGTAGTTACTGCTGCCGTTGATCACATTGTCCTGGAGCGCAATGTCTCCCCTCTCGTATTTTTGCAGCTCACTGCGCTTGACGAGATAGCCTGTGATGCGCACCATATCCCCATCCGCACCATAAAACGCGCAGTATTTGTCTCCAATGGAGAAGGCCCCCTTGACAATATCCAGCAGCCCTCCGGGATTTCGCTCCGCCGTGGTATCAAAGGGGAAAATATCGCTGCAGCCCGTGGGGAAGAATCGATGGAACCGGGCGCTGTGGCGCAGGTGGTCCAGCAGATTTTCCGGTTCGTCTCCTACCGTGATCCGCACGCCGGAGGTCACTCCCACATCCGTGGCCAGCCCTGCCTGGGCGTGCAGCAGAAAATGCCCATGGCCGATTTCGGAATACTTGGCATCGAAATGGGCCACAAAGTCCTGAATGATCTCCATGATCCGGTCCGCCAAATCGTCCGCCTCCGGATCCCGGCCATATTTCAGGCCCCGATCCGCCAAAAGCAGATCAACGCAATCGCACAGGCCCGCTACGCCGTACATACCCACAAAGCGCTCCCGCTCGATCAGGCCCTCTTCCGCCAGAAAATCCCGCTGGAAGAAATTGGATTTTTCCACAAGGAAGCTGACCCGGGCGTTCATATACTCTGCCAGGGTTTTACAGGCATCCGGCAGCAGCTCTTCCAGGAACATATCCACGCTGTCCGCCATTTTCGCAAGTCTTGGCAGCACCAACCGGGATAGGGTATAGGCCCCTCCTCGCAGCGGCAGAATATTATAGCAGGAAGAGATCCCGTAGTCGAAGCTGTAGGTATCCTTGTGGGCTTTGTGGTTGCAGATCGCCGGATTGCCGCACTTCAGCGAGCAGCGGATTGCTGCCTCCGCGAAGTCGTCCGGTGTAATGTCCGCATCGTACTTCAGCGTCAGGTTTGGAGTATCCAGCTGAAGCTTCTCCTCCAGCGTCAGCAGCAGCCAGCCGGCCCTGGTGGCCTCCGGCCCAATGTTCGCATGGCTGTAGGCGTTGGCAATGACCCGGTTGATATAGCCCAAAAAGCGCTCCAGCTTGGGGATGGCCTCTTCATCGGTCACTCCCTCCAAAAACGGATTGATCAGCTTGTCCAGATTTCCCAGATACACCGGCTTTGTGGTGATGGACGGAATATAGCAATACAGGATCTCCAGCGCCCACAGCAGCTCGTCCAGATTTTTGGGCGGGTCCAGTTTCAGGAACCGGCTGCCCTGCTTCACGAACCGCTCAAAGTCCACCATCACATAGCGAGGGCGGTATGGTGCGTTTCCCTCATTCATATCACAAATTGCTCCGCAGTCGAAATACCTGTGGAAGTGCTCCGGCAAAGGCAGTACCTCCAGGGCATTCTCCGCCTCATGGCACAGAGCGTTCAGCTTCTGATGATAATTCAGATGATCGGATGTAATGATATCGTACACAGCGCTGCTCATGGTTTCTCCTCCGTTTCGCTGTCGGTCGATGCCAATCTCTTAATGGCATTATCGATGTGCACTCTTGTATATAGCCGTGCCAGTTCTCCGTCCCCGTCCTGAATGGCCTCTACGATACGCCCATGCCATTTAATCGCCTGTTCCGGCCCCACCAGGTCGTATTGCAGAGCCTGGTGGTGGATCAAAAGTTCTGTAAGCGTGTCGGACAACTGGCAAATCAAGGTGTTGTTGGTTCCCCGGGCGATCATTTCGTGGAAGGTGTTGTCATAAACCTCAAACCTTTCCCGGTCATCCTTTGCCTGGACCATGTCCCGGAAATTCTGATACAGGTCTTCCTTCTGCTGCCGTGTCGCATTTTGAATAAACAGCTCTGCGTTGCAGGAGTCGAACATTCTCCGGAATTCCAGCACGGTGCGCAGCGACCGCAGGGTAGGCGGATAATACACCATCCCCCCAAGGGCGCACTCTTCGAAGCTGTTTACATAAGTTCCGGAGCCCTGTACCTTTGTCAGGACCGCCAGGGTACTTAGCTTCTCAATGGCTTGCCTGACTGCGATCCGGCTTACGCCCAGTTTTTCGCTGATCGTATCCTCCGTTTCGATCTTACTGCCTGCCGCCCAATGACCGGTTCTGATATTGTCTGTAATATAGTTTAGGGCACGCTGTGACGCATTCGATGAATAAGACATAGGCCTCCCTCTCTTTCAGTTTTTATTATACCTGAAAAAAAGATTTTTTCACGCTTTATTTTGCCTATTTTCCATCTTTTTTCCCCGCTGCCTTTTTTCCTTCCGCTGAGAGCTGGAATAAGCCGCCAGACCGATCAGCGTGACCACGTAAGGCATTGCCTGGAAGATCTCCGCGGGAAGATTCAGCGTCTGGAGCATGACCGCCAGAGCATTGGCCAAACCGAACAGGATCGAGGTGATGAACGTAGGCACCACTGCCGCATTGCCCAGGTTCTGCGCCGCAATAGCCATAAAGCCCCGGCCGGCGATCATATCCCGGGCAAACCAGGAGAGGTAACCCATGGACATAAACATTCCACCGAGAGAGGTGACCGCGCCGCCAATGATCAACGTGATATACTTGGTCCTGGTGACATTGACACCAACGCTTGCGGCAGCATTCTCATTTTCACCCACCGACCGGATACGAAGCCCCAGGGGGGTCTTGAAAATCAGCAGATACACAAATACAGGCATAATAAACGCCACATACGTCAGGATATTGTGTCCGGACAGCACCGTGCCCAGGAAAGGAATATCCTTGATCACAGGGATATTTACAGAAGGGAACACCAGACTGGGCAGAGAATTGCTGGTGCCCTTCTCTCCGCAGAGCAGATACATCAGGAACACCGTCCCGCCGGATGCCAGAGTGTTCAGAGCAATGCCCGTCAAAACCAGGTTCGCGTTCAGCTGCAGGGTAAAATAGCCGAACAGGAGCATCACCAATATGCCCCCTGCCATACCCGCCAGCAGACCCAGGAAAACGCTCTGGGTCAGCGCGCTGGCCACCACGCCAAAGAAGGCAGCAAACAGCATGCAGGCCTCAAAGGCAATGTGCAGCACACCGCCTTGTTTGCAGATCAGCGCACCCAGGGCACCGTAGAGCAGAGGCGTTGTGATCCGAATTACAGAATAGAGAAAACTTGCGATAAAATCCGCATTCATCCTTAACCCTCCTCCTTCTGGGCCTGCTGCAGCTCCAGCTGCTTTTCCGCCGCCCGGACCATGAGCTTGTGCTTCTGCTTATACAGGAATCTCTCGGCTACCACCAGCATGATGATGATTGCCTGAATAATGCTCACCAGCTCTACCGGGATATCCGTAGAACGAGCCAGGATCGCCGCGCCCTCCTTCACATAGGCATAGAAGAACGCCGCCAGCGGAACCAGCTTTGGGTTATACGCCGCCATAATGCCCACCATAATGCCGTCGAAGCCCAGGCCTGTATTGCTGGAATACTGGAACCGGGAATACATGCCCAGAACCTCTACCGCGCCGCCCAGACCGGCCAAAAACCCGCCGATCAGCTGAGACTTCATCAATATGTTATTCACCGGCATACCGCAGTAGGTCGCAAAATCGCTGTTTTTGCCTACCACCCGGATCTCATATCCATTCTGGGTGCGGTAGAGATAAATATAGCTGAACAGGATCACCGCCAGACCGATGATCAACCCAAGATGGATGTCCGTGCCCTTCATCAGCTTTGGCAGCTGGGCCGTAGCCGCAAAGGTTGCCGAAGCATTGAAACCGGCGCTGTTGTCCCGCATCGGGTGATTGATCAGTCCGATGGCTATGTACATGCACACATAGTTCATCATCAACGAGCTGACGATTGGCTTGGAATTGAATCGGACATACATAATGGCGGGGATAGCGCAGGCAATCAGTCCGAACAGGCCGCCGAGAAGGCAGGCAACTGTCACATCTACCACCGGGTTTCCCACAGACAGGTAGACAGCAGCGATGGTTGCACCCAAAGCGCCCAGGGTAAAGCCGCCTTCCACCGCCATATTGGTCTGGTTGGCGGAGAAAATGAAGCATACCGCCGCACCGGTAAACAGCAGGGGCACCATTTTGCTGACAACCTCACCAAAGCGCCGGGTCGTTGTCACCGGGCCCACCACAAACTTGGAGATGGAGTCCACCGGATCATCACTGACCAGCAGGATCACAACAAAAGCAAACAGCAGCGCAATGGCAATGGCTACGATCACCCGCAGCACATTGAAGATCTGCTCAATTTCTTTTGCGGTCCGGATTTTCTTTCCCTTACTCATGATCCGCCACCTCCCGAATTTCTTCTTCGCTCATGGTTCTTACCCCAAGCATATATTCACCCAGCTCATCTTCGCCGACCTTGGAAGCATCGGGGAAATACGCGGCAATGCGTCCGTTGTGCATCACGATCAGGCTGTCGCTGATCTCCAGCACCTCATTCAGATCCGCGCTGATCAGCAGCACGCCAGCGCCCTGGGTCCGCAGATCCACCAGACGGCGGCGGATGAAGTCACTGGCCCCGATGTCGATACCGCGGGTCGGCTGATTGGCAATGATCAAGGAGGCTCCTGCCGTGAATTCCCGGGCAGTGACCACCTTCTGCATATTGCCGCCGGACAGCATCCGGATGGGCTGCGTCCGATTGTCACACTTGACCTTATACTCCTGGATCAGCTCGTCCGCCAAACTGTCGATCTTCTTCTGGTCCAGCAGCAGCCCCTTCTTCATAGAAGGCTTATAGTAGCGGTCGGCAATGATATTGTCCTCAATGCTGCCGTCGCCTACGATTCCATAGGTCATACGGTCCTCCGAAATATGGGCTACGCCCTTCTCCCGCAGCTGCCGTATGGTCTGCTCCCGCACATCTACCAATTCCGGTGTCGCGCGGACTTCTCCTTCAAAGATTCGGTCCAAGCCGGTAATGATCTCGCTGATCTCCTTCTGACCGTTTCCTTCCACACCGGCTACACCCAGGATCTCTCCCCGGCGCACGCAGAAGCTTACGTCGTCAAGTATCTTTTTCGTATCCAGAATATATTTTGTAACGTGCCGCACCGAAAGGACCTTCTCCCCCGGCGCTGCCCGGTCTTTGTCTATTTTCAATACAATGTCCCGGCCGACCATCATGCGGGAAATGTCTCCCTCGGTCACATCGGCAATATTGCGGACACCGATGGTCTTTCCTGCCCGCATCACCGTTACCCGGTCACACAGCTCCGTCACCTCGTTGAGCTTGTGAGAAATGAAGATCACGGTATAGCCCTGACTTTTCAGCCCCTTCAGCTCGGTAAACAGTTCCTTCGTTTCCTGAGGCGTCAGAACAGCGGTAGGCTCATCCAGGATGATGATTTTCGCGCCCCGGATCAGCACCTTTAAAATCTCGACCTTCTGCTTCTGACCGACAGGAAGGTCCTGGATCTTTGCTGTTGGATCCAATTTGAAATTGTACTTTTCCGCCGCTTCTCTCACCATTTTTTCGGCGGCAGACTGGTCGTAGAAAATCCCGCTCTTTCTGGGCTCCATGCCAATGACAAGGTTCTCCGTCACTGTCAGGCTAGGCACCAGCATAAAATGCTGATACACCATGCCGATCCCCAGCTGGATCGCCACGTTGGGATTGTCAATATGGACTTCCTGTCCATTCAGGAGGACTCTGCCCTCATCCGGCTTCTCTACGCCGAAGAGCACCTTCATCAGTGTGCTTTTTCCGGCGCCGTTTTCACCGACCAGCGCATGGATCTCACCCTCGTTGACAGCAAGATTTACATTTTCGTTTGCGATAAATCCATTTGAATATACCTTCCGGATGTTCTCCATAACGAGGATATTCTCTTTCATATTCATCCTCCTGCATTTCTTTTTTTGGCGTCTTAGGGAACAGAACGCAGCCGCGTTCTGTTCCCTATGTTATCCTTACTTGGTTGCGGTAGCCAGGATCTGCTGCAGCTGATCGTTGTCCATACCAATGGCGGACAGGATCTCCAGCTTTCCGGCGGTAGCGTCCGCCTGCACACCCTCCAGATAGCTCTTCTGCTCCTCGGAGAAGATGCTCTGATAGTTGTCGTTATCGGTTGCCAGGCCAACCACGCCGTCCTGCAGACCCCACTTAGCGTAGCTGCCCCACTCCAGGGTGTCGTCAAGGGCCTTGGCGATCAGCGTGCTGACGGTCACATCTGCCTTCTTATACATGGAGGTGCAGATGTTGGCGGCAGTGGTGGGATCGGTCTCCAGCAGCACCGTGTACTGGTCGGAGTCCACACCGATGGAATAGATATTGCTCTCAGCACAGCCTGCCAGAGTACCCAGACCGGCAATGCCGGCAACAGAGAAGATCACGTCCGCGCCCTGGCCGGCCTGTGCCACAGCCAGTTCCTTGCCCTTGGCGGTATCCTTAAAGTCACCGATCCAGGAGACCAGAATGTTGATATCCTCGTCTACGGAGTGGACGCCCTGAATATAGCCGATGAGATAGTCATCCAGCGCGGTGTTCTCGCCGCCGCCTACAAAGCCAACGGTCTTTTCCGCATTGGCCAAGGGTGCCTCACTGGTGGTCAGCAGAGCAGCCGCCACACCGGCAAGATATGCGCCCTCATTCTGGCAGTGGTCCATGGAGAAAACATTGGGCAGGCCCTTCTCGTCCTGTGCGTCATAGAGGATAAACTTCTGATCCGGATGCTCCTCCGCAACCTGCTGGACAGCTTCCTTCAGATTGGAGGTGCCGCAGACGATGATATCCCAGTCGGGATCCTCTGCGTACTCCTGCATGGTAGGCACCTGCAGCGTAACGTCGCCGCCAAGCTCAACGGTTTTTGCCCGGAAGCCGTACATCGCGGCAGCCTCCTGGAGACCGGCGTTGGACAGGTCACAGATCGCATGGTCGCCCAGGTTGGTATTCAGGATCAGCACGACCCCGATGTCACCGGCCTTCTTGCCAAACGCTTCTACAAGACCCTCCCCGGCGGTTTCCCCGGAAGTCGTGCCATCGGCGGCAGCGGCAGTGGTGGTGTCGGTGGCCGTCTTCTGTCCGCAGGCTGCCATAGAGAGCAGCATAACCGCAGTCAGAAGCAGCGCAATGATCTTTTTGCTTTTCATTTTTACGTTCCTCCTGATTATTTTTTGTTTTTTTATTTTACCCACCGGCATTGGCCCGGCAGGATAAAACCTAGCTCACGCGTGTTCGGCCTCGGATCGATGAAAGGCTGAAAACACCCGACTTTTAAAGAAAGCTGTAGAAAACTGGAGAACCGGCCCTGTGCAGAACATGGCAATGACTGTCCCCACCCCCCAGCGGGCCCCCAGCAAAATTCCCGGAAGCGCCAGGGTTACATCCTGAATGATTTTGGATACCCCCACAGAAATGTGGAACCGCTCCCTGCAATGCATGACGATTCCCTCCATGGCCCCAAGTCCGCAGCCAACGGATACATAGAGTCCCAGGCCAACCCCCATGCAGACGGTGCCGCCCGCCGCGGCCAGCAGACGAAGGCACATATTCGCCTGTGCCAAACCGGTGGCCTGGAAAACCGGCGTGAACAGATTCACCCATGGACCGATGGTAAATACGCAAAGGACGGTGCCCACATTGATATAAGACTTCTGGAGAAAAAACAGGACCACCAGCAGCACCATATTGGATAACGTATTGGCGTTTCCGTAGGAAATACCCAGCAGCAGATGCAGTCCATCGGAGAATGTGGCCATAGCTCCGGATCCCAGATCCGCGGCATAAAAAAGGGCCGTTCCCGCTGAGGATATCGCCAATCCCAGCTCGATCCATAGGATGTTTTTGAAAAGTTGTAGTATTTTTTTAGAATCGTTCACAGTGCATTCCTTCGTTTTTCGTAATATGTTTTTGTCATGGCTTTATGATACACGACCAAAGAAAAATGTCAATATGTCATTGTTTATAAATAACATGCACATTTTTGTACATAATCCCAAATTTCCGCTTAGGTATTGTAATATCTTTCAAGTGCCGTTATAATGGGACATGTTTCTAAATCATAATATCATTTACGCACTTGTTCAGGAGGAATCATTATGCAAGAAGAACTGATGCACCACATCAAATGCGCCCCCGGTCAGCTGGGCCGCTACGTCATTCTCCCCGGAGATCCCGGGCGCGTGGAAAAAATCGCCGCGTTTTTAGACAACCCCCACCATGTGCAGACCTACCGGGAGTACACAACCTGGAACGGCACCCTGGAGGGAGAAACCGTCACCGTCATGTCCACCGGCATGGGTGGCCCCAGCACCGCCATCGGTGTGGAGGAGCTGAAAAAGTGCGGCGCAGAGGTCCTGATCCGGGTAGGCACCTGCGGCGGCATCGATGCCAGCCTGGTTCCGGGCACCCTGATCATTCCCACCGGCGCCATTCGTAAAAGCGGTACCGGTCTGGAATATGTACCGGTAGAATACCCCGCCGTCCCCAATTTTGACCTGGTTATGGAGCTGAACGCCGCAGCGGAGCGGCTTGGCCTGCCCCATGCCAACGGCATTGTCGAATGCAAGGACAGCTATTACGGTCAGCACGCCCCGGAAACCATGCCCGTTGAGGACGAGCTTCGCTCCAAGTGGAAGGCCTGGAAGCGGGCCGGCGCCATTGGCAGCGAAATGGAGAGCGATACCCTGTACCTGGTAGCCGGGATCCGCCGTATGAAGGCCGCCACCGTCCTGCTGCTGTGCCGCAACCGGGAGCGGGAGGATGCCACAGGCCTAACCGATACCTGCTGGGACACCGCCAACGCTATCCAGACCGCTGTCGAAGCCATCCGGTCCATGATCCTGAAAGAAAAATCAATGAAATAATCCCTCTTTCACAAGCAAACACCCTCTGCCGGATCTCTTCCGCAGAGGGTGTTTGCCGCACTATACACTTCTTAGCTCTCCATCTGCCGTCCCAGAAAGCCCGCTACGGTTTTGGTCAGGTTCTGGTCGCTGAGCCCCAGAGGCTTGTCGTTTTCGCCCAGCAGCAGCAGAACGCTTCCCATCAGGTCTCCTTGGGACAGGATGGGCGACGCCGCCCCCAGGTGGTATTTTTCTTCTCCCCGGGAGGCCGGGATCGGGTTCTCCCCCGCCTGATACAGATAGTTCTTCCGCTGCTCCATCAGCTTCTCCAGCTCCGGCGAGTTGGGCTTATCCAGTAGCTCCTTTCTGGGTGCCCCATGGAGGGCAATGATCCCGTCCCGGTCCGCAATCGCCGCAATGTGCCCCGTAGCCGAGGAAATGGATTCACACATCTGAGCCGCAAACTCCTGCAGGTCCCCCATAGGTGAATATTTACGGAAAATCACGCCCCCGTCTTTCTCCGTGTAGATTTCCAGCGGGTCGCCTTCCCGGATCCGCAGTGTTCTTCGAATTTCCTTGGGGATCACGATCCGTCCCAGGTCGTCTACCCGCCGTACAATGCCTGTTGCCTTCATGCTCTCTTCTCCTTTAAAAGCGCCTAAGCGCGGTTTCGTCCGGTAGAAGTATTTGCAGAGAATGGGGAATTATGTATGGAAGGAACGATCTGTGATTGTGCCGAAGACAACCTTGGCATACCCAGCTGTTCCGCCTGATGGAACAGCGGATGGGTACGTAAACAGTCCCTCTACAGTTCCACGGTTCTCCCCGAAAGAGACCGTGGAATTTTTCTCTTGAAATGTTCATCAATAGTCCGTACAATAAAATTGCCCTTCAAACCGGGGACTCAAGCGCTGGGTGCGGCGTGATTGTGAAAAGGATGGTCATGATGAAAGAAAACAGAAAGCTGATGCGGGAAATCCTGAAGGATGTTCGCCGGGATATGACTGATGAGGAAGTGCTGAATCTTTTGGCAGACAGCAAGATTTCCGAGAACCCTGCCGGAGAAACATACTCCCTGGGTCAGCGGGCGGCAGATACCATTGCCCGGTTTGCCGGAAGCTGGGCCTTTATCTTCTCCTTTACCGGGGTGCTGGTATTGTGGATGGTGGTCAATGTGGTGTTGGCCGCCCGTGCCTTTGACCCCTATCCCTTTATTCTTCTGAATTTGGTCCTCTCCTGTGTGGCGGCCATTCAGGCACCGCTGATTATGATGAGCCAGAATCGGCAGGAGGAAAAGGATCGCCGCCGGGCGGAAAACGACTACAAAGTGAATCTGAAAACCGAGATCATGATTGAAGATCTCTACGACAAGGTAAACCTGCTGCTGGCCAGACAGGCTGAGCTGGAAAAGGGCTGCAAAGAACCGAAAAAAAAGCCAACATGAGACCAAGGCGCTGTGAAAAATACAGCGCCTTTTTTGCATCCCCCCGGGGGGCTTCCGGAATCGCTCTATATCTGATAGAATCCTATTAAGAGCGAATTCCGGAAAGCTTGTCCCCATGGCTCCAGGTGAATACTCGCTGCAAAAGGAAAGGAAATGAAAAAAATGAAAAAAATCGTTACCATGCTGCTGATGCTGTCCATGCTGCTTACGATGGCCGCTTGCGCCGGCGCGCCAGAAGCAGCGCCGACGGCTTCTCAGGCAGACGAAACCACTGCTGCCAGTACTGTCTCCGAAGAAACCACGCCAGAAAGACGCGTGATCACGGATAGTATGGACCGGAATGTGGAGATCCCCTATTCCGTGGAACGCATTGTGTGCGTTGGTGTGGGTGCTCTGCGCTATACCTGCTATGTAGGCGGTGCCGACCGGGTCGTTGGCGTAGAGGATTACGAAACAAAGCCCGGCATGAGCCGACTGTACAATTACGTGAATTTTGATCTGTTCCAGAATCTGCCCGTTACCGGAACAAACGGGGAGCCCTTTGTAGAGGAGATCATAAACGTAGATCCTCAGGTGATCGTTATGAGCAGCTACGCCAGCCAGGATCCCGACGAGCTGAGCCAGAAAACAGGCATCCCCGTTGTCGTTGTTCCCGGAAGCGACACCACCCTGGATGAGAAAGCCTACGTTACCATCCGCATTCTGGGAGAGCTCTACCAGCTGGAGGACCGCGCCGAGGACCTGACTGATTACCTGAAGTCCATCCAGAAGGATCTGGATGACCGGACCGCTTCCATTGCCGAAAACGCAAAGCCCACCTGCTATGTGGGCGGCGTTTCCTTTAAGGGACATCACGGCTTCGAGGGCACGGAGGCCTACTACGGCCCCTTTGAACTGATCCACGCAAAAAATCTCGCGAATACCACTGGCCAGACCGGAGCTTTTAACATCGATGTAGAGCAGGTCCTCTCCTGGGATCCCGAAGTTATTTTCCTGGATTTTAACGGAATGAACCTGATCAACGAGGACTATGGGGCCCACCCCGAATTTTATAACGCCTTAACGGCTGTTCAGGAAGGAAAGGTCTATTCTCAGATCTCCTTCCGCTCCTCCGCCTCCAATCTGGAAACCGCCCTGGCAGACGCGTACTACGCCGCCTGCGTCATGTATCCCCAGCAGTTTCAGGATATTGATCCCGTAGAAAAGGCTGGCGAGATATTCACCAAGCTGCTGGGCAGCAATCCCTATCACGATCTGGAGGAAGCCGGCTATGCGTTCTGCCAGATTACCATTGGTGCGTAAGCACGAGCTGACGGACTATCGCAAAAATCAGGCTCGGAGCATTCTGTTTCTGCTGCTCCTGATGCTGCTGCTTTTGGTGTCCGTCCTGCTTTCCCTCCGTGCCGGGTCCTATAACACACCGGTAACGGAGCTGATCAAGGGAATTTTCGGGAGATCCGCGGATAAAAAGATCAATCTGGTCATTCGGAACAACCGGATGCCGCGGATCTGCACCGCCATTGTGGCAGGGGCGGGGCTTGGGCTGTCAGGGTGTATTTTGCAGGCCATTCTTCACAATCCCCTGGCATCCGCTTCCACCCTGGGCGTATCTCAGGGTGCCACCTTTGGCGCGGCCTTTGCCATCGTTACCCTGAATCTGACCGGCGGCGTTGGCATCTCTCTGTGGTCCTTCCTTGGCTCCATTGCCGTGGCAGTTGTGATCCTGGGCCTGTCCCGGCTGAAGCAGGTCTCCGCGGAGGGGATCGTGCTGGCCGGTGTGGCGATCAGCTCCATGCTGGGCGGCGCAACCACATTGATCCAATATTTTGCCAACGAGATCCAACTTGCAAGCCTGGTATTCTGGACCTTCGGAGACCTGGGCAGCACCGGCTGGAGTGACCTGCGGGTCATGTCCGGCATGGTCCTGGTCCTGCTTCTGTATTGCGTCAGCCATCGCTGGGATTACAACGCCCTGCTCAGCGGCGAGGAAACCGCCGTCAGTCTGGGCATCCATGTGCAGAGGCTGACTCTGACGAACATGGTCCTGTGCTGCCTGACCTGCTCTATCATCGTATCCCGGGTGGGGCTTATCAACTTCATCGGGCTGGTGGCTCCCCATATTGTCCGGATGGTGGTGGGCAACAACCACGTATACCTCATTCCCGGCTCCGTTCTTGCCGGCGCGGTCCTGCTTCTGCTGGGAGACCTCTTTGCCCGGGTGGCAATGATACCCATCATTCTGCCCATCGGCGCCATTACCTCCTTTTTGGGCGGACCCCTGTTCCTCTATCTCCTGTTCAAGGGGGGCACGCGGAAATGATAGAAGTAAACAATATCTCCTACCATTACCACGGCGGCAAGGACGTTCTGAAGGACGTGAGCTTTACCCTGGAGCAAGGGCAGTTCCTGGCGATCCTGGGGAATAACGGCGTGGGGAAAAGTACGCTGCTCAAGTGCCTGAATAAGATCCTGCGGGCAGATTCCGGCCAAGTGCTTCTGGATGGGGAGAATATCCTGCAAATGAGCAACCACCAGGTCTCCCGACGCATGGCCTTCGTGGCCCAGACGGTTCCAAGCACGCAGATGACGGTCCACGATGTGGTCATGCTGGGAAGACGGCCTTATATGAAATTCGGCTTTACGGAGAAAGACCATCAGATCGTCCACAGCGCCATGGACCGGCTGAACCTGGATCCTCTGCGGGGACGGTTCTTAAATCAGCTCTCCGGCGGCGAACGGCAGAAGGTCATGCTGGCAAGAGCCCTGGCCCAGCAGCCGAAGCTGCTGCTGCTGGATGAGCCAACCAGCAGTCTGGACATTCACAACCAGTATCAGGTGCTGCAAATTGTGCAGGAGCTTTGCCATCACGACGGCCTGACCGCCATCGTGGTCATTCACGACCTGAATCTGGCCCTTCGGTTCTGTGATCGATTCCTGCTGCTGCGTCAGGGCCAGGTGTACGCCAACGGCGACTACACCGTTCTGAGCCCCAAGGCATTGCAGGACGTATATCAAATTGACGGCCACGTAGTAGAAGTTGAAAACCAAAAGATGGTTTTGGTGCGGCAATAAATTGCCCGAAAAGAAAGGATAGATCTGTATGGACGAGAATAAAGCATTGTGGAAAAAATGTGTGGAGTTTCACGGTCATGAATGCGGCGGTCTGACCATCGGCTACAAGGCATCGCTGTATGCCATTGCGCTTTTGGGTCTGGGCCTGGGCGGCGGCGGAAACGCGGGATGCCTGTCGGCGGATGAGGAGGTCGTATGCATCAGCGAAAATGACGCCTGCGGTGTGGACGCGATCCAGGTCATCCTGGGATGCAGCATCGGCAAAGGAAATCTGCTGTTCCATATGCGCGGCAAACAGGCCTTTACGTTTTTTGACCGAAAGAGCGGAAAGTCTCTTCGGCTGGTCCTGAAGCCGAAGCCGGAAGGCATGACCCGCCAGGAATCCTTCGCCTATTACCAAAGCTGCGCGCCAGAGGATATGTTCCAGGTAACGGAGGCAAAGATCCAGCTTCCGGAAAAAGCGCGGATCTTTGATTCCTATGTCTGCGACTGCTGCGGCGAAAGCACCGGGGCCAATTGGATCCGGCTGGCCGGTGAAAAAAAGCTCTGCCTGGATTGCTACGAAACCTATAACCGTTTTGATGTATAATCGAGTAAGAGGATCTGCATAGCCCCGGCCGCGGCACAAATCGCACCGATCACCTCGGTGGTGATATTCTTGTTATCGGCAAAATACGGAGACTGTTTTTTCTGTCAAGTCTTTATATTTTGCCGATAATGTGCTATACTATCCGTGTATAGAAAGTGAGGGTTCGCTATGAAATATATTTCTGTTGCGGAAGCGGCGAAAAAGTGGGGCGTTTCCGAACGCAGTGTGCGTGGGTATTGTGCCGGAGGAAAAATTGGCGGTGCGTTCCTGACCGGAAAGACATGGAACATCCCTGAAACCGCAAAAAAGCCCGACCGCATTAACAAGAAAACGGACGCGCCAAAGACACTTCTCGAGGTGCTGAAAGCCGAGAAAACAGCCAAACTGCACGGCGGCATTTACCATAAAATCCAGATTGACTTAACCTATAACTCCAACCACATTGAGGGCAGTCGCCTCACCCACGATCAAACGCGCTATATCTTCGAGACGAACACCATCGGCGTATCGGATGGGGCGGTTAAGGTGGATGATGTGGTCGAGACCGCCAATCATTTCAAGTGCATTGATATGATTATCGACAGCGCAAATTATGCGCTGAGTGAAGCGTTTATCAAGCAGCTGCATGCCGTTCTGAAAAGCGGGACCTCCGATTCCCGCCTTGACTGGTTTGTCGTAGGGGATTACAAGAGACTGCCCAACGAGGTAGGCGGCATGGATACTACCGCTCCCGAGAATGTCGGCGCAGAAATCAAGAAGCTGCTCGCCGAGTATAACTCCATTGCAAACAAGACCTTTGACGATCTGCTGGACTTCCACTATCGTTTTGAGCGCATCCACCCTTTCCAGGATGGCAATGGCAGAGTGGGAAGGCTGCTTCTTTTCAAAGAATGTCTGCGGAACAACATCGTACCGTTCATCATCGAGGATGACCTCAAGATGTTCTACTACCGCGGATTGAAGGAATGGCGGAATGAACGCGGTTATTTGCGCGATACCTGCCTATCCGCACAGGACAGATTCAAGAAATGTCTGGATTACTTCCGAATTCCCTATAACCAATAAGCAAACCAGAAGGAGAAAATCATTTCTTCCCCCAGCCAATGACCTTTCAATGCGTTAGACGCGTGGTTTTCTTGATACAAAAAATAACACCATCCATTCGGATGGTGTTACCATTGTGGGGTGGGTAATGGGACTCGAACCCACGATCTTCAGAGCCACAATCTGACGCCTTAGCCAACTAGGCCATACCCACCATATGCACTTTTGCTGAATGGTACGCCAAGAGGGACTCGAACCCCCGACCTACTGCTTAGAAGGCAGTTGCTCTATCCAGCTGAGCTATTGGCGCATTTGAATGGAGCGGGTGACGGGAATCGGACCCGCGTATCCAGCTTGGAAGGCTGGTGTTCTACCATTGAACTACACCCGCGTAAGCCCATGCCTGAGTGATTCAGCTTGGGCATTTTATCATGTTTTTTCTCTTTTGTCAAGAGCTGACGTTGATTTTTTTCAAATGTTCCATAGGCGGGACCTCCCGGAAACTGTTTTTTAACTTGATTTTCTACGGAAAGTTGGATATAATGAGGTGAATTCGAAACCTGAAAGAGAGGGTATCTCCATGAAAAACAGCGAAAAGACGCTGGACATGATCGTGAGTCTCTGCAAAAACAGAGGCTACGTCTATGCCGGCTCTGAAATTTACGGTGGACTGGCCAACGCCTGGGACTACGGCCCCCTGGGTGTGGAATTTAAAAACAACGTGAAGAAGGCCTGGATGAAGAAGTTCGTCCAGGAGTCCGACTACAACGTGGGCCTGGATGCCGCCATCCTCATGAATCCCACCACCTGGGTGACCACCGGGCATGTGGGCAACTTCTCCGACCCCCTGGTGGACTGCAAGGGCTGCGGCTCCCGGCAGCGGGCAGACAAGCTCATTGAGGCCTGCGAGTCCGGCAAGAGCGTCAACGTAGACGCTATGAGCTTCGAAGAGATGGACAAGTTCGTTGCCGAGCACGAGGAGGTCGTGTGCCCCAACTGCGGCAAGCACAACTTCACCCCCATCCGGAAGTTCAACCTGATGTTCAAGACCCAGATCGGTGTCACCGAGGACTCCTCCTCCACCGTCTATCTGCGGCCTGAGACCGCCCAGGGCATCTTCGTGAACTTCGCCAACATTCAGCGGACCACCCGGAAGAAGCTGCCCTTCGGCGTATGCCAGGTAGGCAAGGCCTTCCGGAACGAGATCACCCCCGGCAACTTCACCTTCCGGACCCGGGAGTTTGAGCAGATGGAGTGCGAGTTCTTCTGCCAGCCCGGCACCGATCTGGAGTGGTTTGCCTACTGGAAGGACTTCTGCAAAAACTGGCTGATCTCCCTGGGCATCAAAGAAGAGAGCCTGCGGCTGCGGGATCATGAGCCCGCCGAGCTGGCCTTCTACTCCCGTGCCACCACCGACATTGAGTACCAGTTCCCCTTCGGCTCCGGCTGGGGTGAGCTGTGGGGCATTGCCGACCGGACCAACTACGACCTGGGCCGCCACCAGGAGGCCTCCGGCAAGAGCCTGGAATACTTCGACCAGGAAAAGGGCGAGCACTACATTCCCTACGTCATTGAGCCCAGCCTGGGCTGTGACCGTGTAGCCCTGGCCTTCCTGTGCGAGGCCTACGACGAGGAAGTCGTTGGTCAGGACAAGAAGGGCAACCCGGATATCCGCACCGTGCTGCACCTGCACCCCGCTCTGGCTCCTTTCAAGGCCGCCGTCCTGCCCCTGAGCAAGAAGCTGAGCCCCAAGGCCGAGGAAATCTACCACATGCTGCAAAAGGACTTCATGGTGGACTTTGACGATGCCGGTTCCATCGGCAAGCGCTACCGCCGGGAAGACGAGATCGGCACCCCTCTGTGCGTCACCGTGGACTTCCAGACCGTAGGCGACGAGAACACCCCCGCCGACAATTGCGTCACCGTCCGTGACCGGGATACCATGGAGCAGGTCCGGATCCCCGTCAGCGAGCTGAAGGATTATATCGCGAAGAAGTGCGCGTTCTAAGAGCCGCATATCAAACGCCGATCCCAAAAACGGGATCGGCGTTGCCTTTTATCGGAAATACCCGGTCTCCAGCAGCCGGGTCAAGGCTTGATTGGCCTCCTCGTCGGAAAAGAGGCCGGTAAACCGCTTGTCCACGGCCAGTGCTTCCAGGCTCAGATCCAGGCGGCCTTTGGTTTCCAGCTGGCCGAAGCCATCACTGCACCGGTTCCCGGTGAGTTGGCGGTGAGCGGAAGCCAGCATGTTCTCCTTTTCTACAGGCCGCAGACGGATGCCCAGGGCCTGGGCCTGCTGCCGGGCGGCAAGCCAGGCGGCGATGAATTTTTCTTCCATAATTTTTTCTCCTTTATCAGTATCTGATGAACCAGAGCTGATCCAGCAGCCTCCTCCACCAGGGGGCTGTTTTCAGCTCCTGGCAGCAGCTCCGGATATAGTTCTGAAAGGGCATCAGGTCCATGGCAGTCATGCGGTGGGCGCTGAATTTGGCCCGCTGGGCCAATTCCAGAAGGCCGCCGGGGATCTCCCGGCCCAGGGCTCCGGATAGATCTTCTGCCCGGCGCCAGTAGAGCAGGGCTCGCTTTTTGGTATCCGCCCGGCGAATGGCCTCCCGGCGAAGCAGCAGGAGCACATACCGGCGGAACAGCAGGAGCAGCACCAGCCCAGGAAAAACCAGCAGCCAAGGGCTCACCGGTTTCCGGGCAGATGGGCCCGGAGCGGGCTCTGCGGGGGTGGTTTCCCCGGCATTGGGGAGGGTTTCCGTTCCCATCCCCGGCTCCCGGAGCTGGGCAGCCCCTTGGGCGGAAGTCCGGGAGGCAGTGGATTCCAGGATTTTCCAGCAGCCCTCTGCCCCGTCGTAGTACTCCGCCCAGGCGTGGGCATCCAGGGTAGTGACCATGGCGGATTTGCCTGCCTGGGCCTCCTTGCAGAAGCCGGTGACATATCTCGCCGGGATCCCCGCCGCCCGGAGAAGCACCGTGGAAGCCGTGGCAAAGTGGACGCAGAAGCCCCGGCCTGATTCCTCCAGGAACCACCGGGCAAAGTCCTGCTCCCCCTCCGGCATTTGCGGGGTAGATAAGTCGTACAGCCCGCTCTCCCGGACCATGTCCCCAATGGTCTGAGGATCCGTTACCCCATTCAGGTATTCCCGGGCCCAATCCCGGGTGCTGTCCGGCAGACGAAGATAGGCTTGCAGCGCCTCGGCAGTCATGGCGCTGCCCCTGGAATAGACGGGGAAGGTATAGGTGGTCACACCGCCGGTATTTTCCAGGACGCCGCCGGTCAGGATGGTCCCTGTCCCCGGGTAATAGGGCAGATAGACCACATTCTGCACCGCGAAGGTCCGCAGGGTGATCTCTCCCTCCTCCTCCCCCCAGCCGTCAAAGTTCTCGGACCGCTCCGGGTCGGAGGTCCAGGTCTTCCCTGTATAGGTGTCAAAATCCTGGCCCCGAAGGTATACGGTGCCGTCCTGAGGGGCGGTGAAGGTAAGGATAGGCAGCCGCTGCTTTTCCCCGCCCTTCAGCGCCGCCAGGTCCGCTTCCATGGAAACCTGGGGCGTAAAGGTGAAGGAGGGGCTGATTTTCAGGGTAAAGTCCGCCTTTTCCATAAGCCGCTCCCGCCAGATGGCGGACCGGTCCCGGTAGCCCTCCTGGGGATTCAGCAGAACCAGCAGCAGGGCCGTCAGCAGCACCGGCACCGCCGCCATAGCCGTCAGCATTCTCCCCTGGATGGCGCTGTTCTTTCGGGTGCCGGAAGTAAGGATCAGCAGGCCCAGGGTCGCCAGAATGGCAAAGACATCCCAGGGGTTGGGCTCCACATTGGGGATCAGCACACAGAGGATCAGCACCGGCACCGTCAGCAGCAGGGGCAGCACCGGCCCCCGGCGCCGGATGACGCACCGGGCAAAGCTCAGCAGCACCGCCGACCCATAGACCGCCACGGGGATCTCCACCGCTGCCGGAGTATGCCCCGGGAAAATGAAGTAGCCCCAGTGGTATACTTCATGCAAGCTGACGCTGGCATAGACCAGCAGGCTTTTCAGCTGGCTCAGGGTCTGGGGCAGCCGCAGCAGATAGCCCAGGACCACAGCACTGAGGCAGAGGACGATCTCCGTCCCCCGCCGGGGCGGCAGCAGGAGTCCCGCCAGCAGGCCTGCCACCAAAAGGCACCGAAGCAGGGTCACCCAGGGGATCTCCATGCCGTAAACGGTGCCGTAGCAGTGGATCACCGCAAGGCTCAGGATCAGCCCTCCGGACACCGCCCAGAGGATATCCCAAATTCGTTTCTTCATGCGCCGCCTCCCAGGCAATAATGCCAGCTGGCCCCTACAGGCTCGGGAAGGGCGGCGCTTTCGCACTGGGGCAGGCACAGAAGGCTCTCCACAGCCTGCTCCAGCTCCTTTTCGCTGTGGGGCTCCAGGCGGACGGCCCCCTCCCCCGTCATGCAGAGGATCAGCGGATCCATGTCCCTTTCCAGAAGGTACGCCCCCAGCCACAGCAGCTGCCCCAGCCTTTTGTCCAGCTCCTGGGGGCTGCCCCAAAGGTTCAGGGTCAGGCAGGCGGTCCGCTTCTGGGGCTCCATGGCCTCCCGGACCGTCAGGGCCCCCGTCTTGGCGGAGAGCTTCCAGTGGACGGTGTTCAGGCTGTCCCCAGGCCGGTAGGGCCGAAGCTCGTGATTCTCCCCCAGCCGCTGGGTGCTGGGCTTCCACCGTAGCGGCGGCAGATCCAGCTCCTCCGGCGGCCTATCCAGAGGACACTTGACAGGGGGCACCAGAAGCCGCCCATTCCGTTTCCTCCGGGCAGGGAAGGAGAATAGGCCCAAATAGTCCAGGATCCGGGCCTTTTCGATCTCCACCGCATAGCCGCCGCAGTTTTTGGGGATGAACCCCGTTTCCTCCTGGTATGGCCCCTTCTCCCCGGTCCGCAGGTCCCGGAGGAAGATCCGCCCCCGGAAGGGAGGCATGGGCATATCGCAGCTGCCCATGAGCAGAAGCTCCGCCTTCTCCCCTACCTTCACCCGCTCCGGCCCCGCCACCCCCATGCGGATGGAGCGAAGGGCGGGGATGCTCAGCACCAGAGACACCACCGGCAGGGCCAGCAGCCCCAGCAGGAGCAGCCACAGCAGCCAACGGCCAAAGGTCAGATAGCAAAGGCCGCAGCCCACCACCGCGGCCAGATACGCCAGCCGCCGCATCAGCGCAGCCTGGGAGCGGGGGTCCCATCCAGCACTGCCTTCAGGATCTGCTCCGCAGTCTTTCCCTGGCTCTCCGCCCGGCCCGTCAGAATCATCCGGTGGGCCAGCGTGGGGATGAAGACCTCCTTCACATCCCCGGGCACCACATAGTCCCGGCCCCGGAGCTGGGCAATGGACTTGGCCATTGCCGCCACGGAGAGTGTGGCCCTGGGACTGGCCCCCCGGGCCAGCAGCTCCTGCCTCCGGGTGGCATCACTCAGCGCCACAATGTAGTCGATGACGCTGTCACTTAAAAAGGTTTCCTCCACCCTCTGACGCAGCTCCAAGAACTTGGCCCGGGTGAGGACCGGGCGCACATCCTGCAAGGGATTGCCCCCCTGGCGGTTTTTGATCATAGCCGCCTCGTCCTTGGGGGCAGGATAGCCCAGCCGGAGCCGCAGGGCAAACCGGTCCACCTGGCTGTCCGGCAGCAGCTGGGTCCCCGCCGCCCCGGTGGGATTCTGGGTGGCGATGACAATAAAGGGCTGGGGGAGAGGGTGGCTCACCCCGTCCACCGTCACCTGCCCCTCCTCCATGGCTTCCAAAAGGGCGGACTGGGTCCGGGAGGTTGCCCGGTTCAGCTCGTCCGCCAGAAACAGGTTGCATAGAATTCCGCCGGGCCGGTAGGTCATATTTCCCCCTCCGTCAGGCACCGAGTAGCCCGTTACATCCGAGGGAAGCACATCCGGCGTAAACTGGACCCGGCCATATTCCAGATCCAGCGCCCGGGCAAAGGACAGCGCCATGGTAGTCTTGCCCACACCGGGCACATCCTCCAACAGGATATGCCCCCCGGAGAGCAGCGCCGCCAATACCCACAGCAGCGCCTCATCCTTTCCGGTCACCACCCGCCGCACCTGATCCAATATCTGATGCACGCTGGCCACAACTTCACTTTCCCGTGTCTGCAACATGCTCGCCTCATTTCCTTTGTATTGGGTTCTTATTATAGCGGGTCATGGGTGGAAAAACAAGTCAGTTTCCGTGAACGAAGATGGGGACGCAGGAAAAAACCGGGGGATGGAGATATTTTCTTAAATACGGACATAGCCAGTAGACGGTCCTGCACCAACTTTTGCGATATGCCCACTCTTGACCAAATCCGTCAAAGTTCTTTCTACAGTAACTTTGCTTATATCAGGGCAAAGCTCCATGATTTCTTTCTTCGTAATCTTGCCGACCTTATTGTCAATAACTGCCTTAATTCTATCAGGCTTAGAAAGGCTACGGTGCTTCAGATGCTCTACACGACTTTCAAACTCGTTATATGCTTTCAGCATGATGCCAAGATAATACTTTACGAAAGGCTCATAACTGTTTTCTCCCTCGTGCCAGCCGGTAGAACTTGCTTGTAAGGCTTCATAATAGGTTTCTTTTGTCTTTTCAATCAGCATTTCCATACTGACATATTTGCCAACGATGTATCCCGCCTTATAGAACAGAAGAAGGGTCAGCAAGCGGCTCATTCTTCCATTTCCATCATTGAAAGGATGGATACACAAGAAATCCAGAATAAACATGGGAATCAAAACCAACTTATCAATGCGATCTACTTCCCACGCTTCAAGGAAGCGAGAGCAAAGTTCTTCCATTGCTTCTGAGGTTTGAAATGCAGGCACAGGAACAAAACGAGCTTTCTGATGACCTTCCGCATTTGTTTCTGCAATCACATTGTCGGAGTTCTTATAACAGCCACCGGCAGCCCCCTGCGAATAGGAATACAAATCTCGATGCAGCTGCAAAATGATGTTGGGTCTCGGACTGATATATTCGTAGCTTTCGTGAATCGTTGCAAGGACTTCACGATAACCGGCAATTTCCTGTTCAGAACGATTGCGAGGTTCCGCTTTTTGGCTTACCAGTTCTTCCAACCGCTTATCACTTGTAAAAATGCCTTCGATTCTGTTGGATGCACCGGTACTCTGAATCAAGGCAACTTCTAAAAGCGTTTTCAATTCATCTATATTGGCTTCAAGAAATAGTTCCTGTTTGCCTTTATGTTCGTGGATGCTGCCAACCATCTGAACAATTTCAGGGGTCAGCAACTTCGCAGGACTTGTAATATAATCAAAGTGTCTCATAGGAATCTCCTTCATCCCGGATTTATCTCCATCATTTTATCATTTCATGATGGAGATTTCAATAGGCATGATGGAGATAGATTCTCCACGTCCGCACCGTCCTGGAACACCACCGTCACATCATACTTGTACTAAGAAATGGGGTGCTATTCATCCTTAGTGCGCCCAAGTTCACGCCTTGGCGCTCCCGGCTGCCTTGCTGATGTCCCCTACTCCGTTCAGGATCATAGTCGGCTGATAGGCAAAGGCTTTCGGCGTGTCTCTGTCTGACACACCGGAGAGGACCAACACCGTATCGATGCCGCTTTCCGTACCGGCAATGATGTCCGTATCCATCCGGTCGCCGATGACCACCGCCTCCTCGGAGTGGCAGCCCAGCAGCCGCAGACCCGTGCGCATCATCAAAGGGTTGGGTTTGCCGCAGAAATAGGCCTGCTTGCCGGTAGCCATCTCTACCGGGGCAATGAGGGCCCGGCAAGCCGGGGCGATGCCGCACTCAATATTGCCGGACACATCGGAGTTGGCTCCGATGAGCTTGGCACCCCCCAGCACCAGGTTCACCGCCCTGGTCAGGGTATCCAGAGAGTAGGTCCGGCCCTCGCCGATGACCACATACTCCGGGTTCACATCATTCATGGTGATGCCCGCGTCATACAGGGCATTCAGCAGTCCCGCCTCACCGATGACAAAGGCGGAGCAGCCCGGAGCCTGGGCTTTCAAAAATTCAGCGGTGGCCAGAGCGCTGGTATAGAAGTGCTCTTCCGGCACCTTCAGTCCCATCCGCTCCAGCTTCTGGCCCAGTTCTCTGGGGGTCATGCCGCTGTTGTTGGTGAGAAACAGATATTCCTTCTTCTCCTTCTGGAGCCACTGGATGAACTCCACCGCCCCGGGAAGCACCCGGTTTCCATGGTAGAGCACACCGTCCATATCACAGATAAACCCTTTTTTCTGATTAAAATCTATTTTCAATCATCTTTCCCCCTTGTTGTTCAGCGCAAAAATCACCCACTCGGCAATGTTGGTGGCATGATCGCCGATGCGCTCCAGATATTTGTTGACCAGCAGCAGGTCCGCGGCGTATTCGCCGTATTCCGGATTCTGCCGGATGACCTCAATGAGGTCCGCTTTTACCTTGACAAAGTAGTCGTCCACAATGTCGTCATGGACAATGACGGCGTGGGCCTTTTCAACGTCTTTGTTTACATAACTGTCCACAGCATCCACCAGCATGACCATGGTCTCCGCCGCCATCTTCTTGATGTTCTCCCCCGGAAGCCGGCAGGGCACGTTGGCAATGGCAATGGTCAGCTCGGAGATATCCGCGGCGTGGTCGCCGATGCGCTCCATGTCCGTCACCATTTTCATGGCAGCGGTGATGGTCCGCAGGTCCCGGGCCACAGGCTGCTGCTGGATCAGGAGCTGGAAGCAGAGGTTTTCGATCTTCTTCTGTTCCTGGTCCACCAGGTCGTCTTCCTTCATGATCCGCTGGGCGGTCTTCACATCGTGATTCAGCAGAGCCTGGACCGCGTCCTGGATGGCCTGCTCGATCATGCTGCCCATGTGGGTCATTTCTTCGCCCAACTGTTTCAGTTGTTCGTCAAATTTCAGTCTCATCAGCCAAATCTCCCCGTGATATAGTCCTCGGTCTTCTTCTGTCTCGGATAGGAGAAGACCTGTTTTGTTTCGCCGAATTCGATCAGGTCTCCCAGCAGAAAGAAGGCGGTGTAGTCCGAAACACGGGTGGCCTGCTGCATGTTGTGGGTGACCACCACCACCGTGTACTTCTTCTTCAGGGATTCCATCAGGTCCTCGATCTTCGCCGTAGAGATGGGGTCCAGAGCGGATGTGGGCTCGTCCATCAGCAGCACCTCCGGCTGGACCGCCAGGGCCCGGGCAATGCAAAGCCGCTGCTGCTGGCCGCCGGAGAGGCCCAGAGCGGACTTCTTCAGCCGGTCCTTGACTTCCTCCCAGATGGCGGCGCCCTGGAGGCTCTCCTCCACAATGTCGTCCAGCCGTTCCTTGCCCCGGATGCCATGGACTCTGGGGCCGTAGGCCACATTGTCGTAGATGCTCATGGGGAAGGGATTGGGCTGCTGGAAGACCATGCCCACCTCGGCGCGCAGGGCGTTCACGTCCACTTCCGGGGCGTAGATGCTCGTCCCTTCAAAGAGGATGTCCCCCTTCTGGATCGGCTCCAGACGGTTCAGGCAACGGATGAGCGAGCTCTTGCCGGACCCGGAAGGCCCGCAGATGACCAGCACCTCGCCCTTCTCGACCCGCTCGGAAATACCTTTGAGCACATGGAACTCGCCGTACCATTTATGGACATCCCTGATTTCGATCAGCGACATAGATTCATCCTTTCTCGTTGACTTCCATCCGGGACGCCCCGGGGCCGCAACGCGGACCGCCGACGGCTCTTTTCCCGGCATACCGTTTCAGCATAACAGGAATTCCGTGAACAGGGAAGCCGCCATTGCCCCCTATTCCTCCTTATGCTATCGCTTTTGCACCTCATTTGAACCCAAACCACAGGAGATCGTCATGGCGTTGTTCACCAAGGAAGAGTCCCTCGCCTACCATGAGGAACCCCGCCCGGGAAAGCTTGAAGTCCTTCCCGTCAAACCCTGCTTCACCCAGAAAGA
>OGKG01000602.1_pt1 | contig 46418 bp, 31 predicted proteins | sample 1572201 | NCBI WGS metagenome assembly OGKG01 (sample SAMEA2582146, study PRJEB24529) | metagenome | biome: Human gut stool | place: China | collected 2011 | reverse complement strand
TTCTCTATTATAAAGAACTGGTGGTAAACTTCGACATGTACTTCAAATTCTGAATAGAATCGTCAAGAATATCTTATCTTACTCGATGTTATTTATTATACCATGAATAACAGATTCTTTGAAACCCGCTTTTTCATTTGAACGCAAAATGCAAAAAGGACTGCCGCTTACGCGACAGCCCCTCTGTTTCTCAATTATGTAATTCTTATGCCTCTGTACGTTTTTTCATGAACAACAGATATCCCAGTGTGAGTACCACACCAACCGGCAGTGAGATCCATGCGGACTGCACAAATCCTGCCACGATGTAGGTGATAAAGGAAATGACTGCCACACTGACTGCATACGGCAGTTGCGTGGATACATGATTTACATGATTACACTGCGCTCCTGCAGATGCCATAATGGTCGTATCAGAGATTGGAGAACAGTGGTCTCCGCAGACAGCTCCTGCCATGCAGGCAGAGATTGCGATGGTCATCAGAGTCGGGTTGGTTGCCTGGAATGCATCTACAACGATTGGGATCAGGATTCCGAAAGTTCCCCAGGAAGTTCCGGTTGCAAATGCCAGCAAACATCCAACTACAAAGATGATAGCCGGGAGCAGATTTACAATACCTGCTGCACTACTTTTGATCAGAGCTGCTACGAACTCTGCAGCTCCCAGGCTGTCGGTCATGGATTTCAGAGTCCATGCAAAAGTCAGGATCATGATGGCCGGCACCATAGCTTTGAATCCTTCCGGAATACAGTCCATACACTCTTTGAATCCAAGTACTCTACGGCTTACATACAGAAGAATGGTGATCACCAGTGCAAATGCACTTCCGATTGCCAGGCCTACAGATGCATCACTGTTGGAGAATGCAGTTACAAAATCCGCACCCTCAAAGAATCCACCGGTATAGATCATACCGATGACACAGCAGATGATCAGTGCAATGATCGGGATCAATAGATCCTTAACCGTACCTTTTCCTGTGTCTTCCAGCTCGGTTGCTTCTCCATAAGGACGATCCGGTGTCGTGAACAGATCACCTTTTTTCGCATTGTCCTCATGAATCTTCATGGAGCCAAAATCAATGTTCAGCACTGCAATGGTGATCATCATCATGATGGTGAGCAGTGCATAGAAGTTATACGGGATTGCACTGATGAACAGTGACAGTCCGTCTTCTCCCTCAACAAAACCAGTAACGGCTGCTGCCCAGGAGGAGATCGGTGCGATGATACAGATTGGTGCTGCAGTTGCATCAATCAGATATGCCAGCTTTGCACGGGAAATATTGTGCTTGTCCGTCACCGGACGCATAACACTTCCAACAGTCAGGCAGTTAAAATAGTCATCAATAAAGATCAGCACGCCAAGTGCAACGGTTGCAAGCTGTGCACCCGTTCTGGTCTTGATGTGCTCACTTGCCCAGCGGCCAAATGCTGCAGATCCACCAGCCTTATTCATAAGACATACAATGGCTCCCAGAATAATCAGGAACACAAGGATACCAACATTGTAGCTGTCAGACAATACTCCAATGATTCCATCCTCAAAGATATGAACGATGGTTCCCTCAAAACTGAATCCTGAATAGAACAGACCTCCAACCAGAATTCCAACAAACAGCGAAGAATACACCTCTTTCGTGATCAACGCAAGAACGATTGCCACAACTGGCGGTATCAGCGCCCAGAATGTGGCATACATAGCAGGTACATATTCCATGATAAAAATCTCCCTTCTTTTGCAAATACGATAGAGCCCGGACCAAACGGTTTATAGCATAAAAAAACCATGAACACAACGACTGGTTGCATCCATGGTCTCTTCTTATTATGTCCGACCAATGATAGCGCTCCACAGCCCTGTGACAGTCTGACGCATATTCTGCGGCAGCCCAGGAACCCTTCTCTCGGAATATCCAGATTCCTTCGGCAGTCTCTCCTTTCCATGCCAGCCGTTTCCGACCGTATACTGACATCTACTCATAAAGCCTGCGCCTCTATCATTTTTACATTTATTTCTTTGCTATCCTATCACGAAATACCTATAAGGGCAATAGGTATTTGACTAATTATTCAAATCTTTACTCTCTTTTATATAATTTGCTGCATTTTTCAGGTTTGCTGTCAGCTCTTCTTCCGTCAGCATCCTTCTAAATTTGGCAGGATTTCCCATATAGAGAGCTCCGTCCGGCACTACCGTATTCTGGGGCACAAGTGCACCCGCTGCGATCATACTTCCCTTTCCGATCACAGCACCGTTCAGCACAATGGCTCCCATGCCAATCAAAGCCTGATCCTTGATCGTACATCCATGAAGGATTGCTCCATGGCCTATCGTCACATTTTTCCCAATAGCCAGGGACGCATCTGCATCCACATGCAGCACTGCCAGATCCTGAATATTCGTTCCTTCACCAATACTGATTGAATTAACATCCCCTCGGATCACTGCATTGTACCAGATACTTACATCCTTCTCAATCGTCACATCGCCAAGTACAACAGCTCCGTCTGCCACCACTGCCTGTTCATCTATCCGTGGTTTCTTCATCGGTCTTCTCTCCTTTACTTACAGACCCGCAAAAAACAGCTCATAATAATCATCTTCACCTTCCAGCATGGGAGAATTCTCTCCGCCACCGTTGGTGCTCCGGCGCATGGCCGCATAGGCTTCTTCTCCTGCGGTGATCAGATCCATCTCATAGATCTCATATCCAAGCTCCCGGCATTTCTTACAGAACGCGGCATAGGGCTGTGCTTCCTTCCTGGTGGCAAGCAGTTCTTCACGAAGTGCGGAATCATTGTGCGCCTTCTTCTTTAATTCATCCAACATCTCTGCAATTCCCATAAATTTTCGCCTCCTTTATTTGATGCCAAGTGCCTCCGCCCAGGTGCTCTCCTTAAATCCGGTCAGCACAAAACCATCCCCCACCAGAACCGGTCGTTTCACCAGCATACCGTCCGTTGCCAGCAATGCATACTGCTCTTCTTCTGACATCTGCGGCAGTTTGTCCTTTAACTGCATTTCTTTGTAGAGCATTCCGCTGGTATTAAAAAATTTTTTCAGCGGAAATCCACTTTTCTCATGCCAGGCTTTCAATTCCTCCGCACTGGGATTCTGCTCTTTAATATGACGGTCTTCATAAGCGATTCCGTGATCATCCAGCCATTTTTTCGCTTTCTGACAAGTACTGCATTTTGGATATTCTAAAAATAACATACTGTATCCTCCTGTCCCTTCATTTAATATATATTTTAGTTTAAAATAATTATTTTACAAAAAACAACACATGCCCCAAAGCCAATAATAACAAATATCTGATTACCATTTCTTATTTCCTAATCTTCGTATTGCTTCATCAATAACTTCCATTGTTCTTTGGTAAATGATATACTTTCCATCCGCCAGTCTCCTTGCAACCGTTGACTGAGTTATATCCATTCTTTCAGCGCACATTTCCTGACTTCCTTGGTGAATCATCATATCCCATATTGTATAACGTTGTTTCTCTGTCCAGCTATCTTCAATTATTTTCAAAAGTGAAAACATCGCATTTATTTCTTCTGTTTCAAAACATTTTTTTTCATACACAGAAATCTGAATATCTGCCGCCTGCTTCTTCAACTTTTTTTCCTGTTCACGCAGAAATTCTATCATCTCACGTGCTGCATAAAAAGCTGGTCCATCCGCGCCAATCGCTGCTTCGTAATCAATCAACGTAGATACATTCCCTATTCCAACACCAAACCGAAGTTCAATTGGATATATTTCTCTTTGAATATATTTGATTATTTCTAATATGGGAGCCGTTATCTCAAGTAACCCCTGAAACTCATCTCCCAACGTTATCAAAAATTTGGCAGAAATATCGTTATTATAAATGGAATTCACGTTATCCAGAATCTTTTTTAATTTTTCCTGTATCTCACAACGATTTTCAATTTTTTTAGATCTTTTGATATCTCCTATAATCGCATAATACTGCATACTCAATCACCTCGCTTAAATTATGCGCTTTTTCTGCATATTTGTCAATTATGCATTATTTCTGCATATTTGAAATCAGGCAAAATACACGCATAATTTATGCTACTAAAATGATTATTTACACATCAGTCTCAATGGTGATCTGACTTCCATCCCGGAGCTTTTTCACTTTGATCTGCTGTGGAATATTTTCTTTCAGTTCTTCTCGGTGACTGATGATTCCCACCAGTTTATTGGTTCCGGACAGATTGATCAGTGCGTCCATGGCATCTTCCATAGACTTTCGATCCAGTGTTCCGAAGCCTTCATCCACAAACAGAGCATCCATCTGAATGCCACCCAGATTAGAAGAGACCGTATCTGACAGCCCCAGTGCCAGACTTAAAGAAGCCTTAAAGCTCTCGCCACCGGAGAGATTGCCCACCGGCCGTCGGTGTCCGGTATAGTTATCCAGTACTTCCAGATCCAGAAAGCTGTTGATCTTCTTTCCAATAGAATCTCTCTGTCTGTACAGTTCATACTGCCCACCACTCATAGGAAGGAGCCGCCGGTTTGCCGCCGCAATGATTCCGTCAAAACCTGCCGCCTGTATATACTGCTCCAGCGTGATCTTGCCGTTGCCTGTAGTTCCTTTTACAAGGGTATACAATCTCCGGGATATGCTATATTCCTTTGATGCTTTCTCAAAGGTGCTTCTCTGAGAAAGAATATTGGTCTGTTTTTCAGAATTATTGGCGATCCGGTTGCGGATCATATTCACTGCTTCCCGACATGTCTTTACCGTCTGCTCCTGCAACGTACACATTTCACCCAGAGCATGTACATCCACCGGCTGTCTTCCCTCTGCATCCTTTTCCGCCTGGGAAAGCTGTGTTTGATTGGTCGCCACTGCCTGTCTGTAATCTACGATCTGATCTTCTGCCTTCTTAATGGCTGCTTCTGTTACCACAAACGGAAGCAGTTCCTCCACAGACTGAAACTTCTGTTTTTCCAGCACGCTGTCAAGAACAGCCTTTGCCTTCGTTTCCTCGTCTTTGTGTGTCCTGGAAGTTTGAGTAAGTGTCTCCAGTGATGCCTGCAGAGCAGTTACTTTCTCATCCGCAATCTTCTGCGCCTGCTGTGCCTGCTGAATATGAGCAACTATCTGCTGTATCTCTTCTGCAGTGTCTGTGCAGACCTTTTTCGCTTCTTTCCAGGTATCAAAGCTCAGCTCACTTAAGGAACTGAACATGGTCTTCGCTTCAATCAGGCTGTTTTCCGTTTCCTGTCTTCTGATCGCAAGCGTTTTTCTGTCATCTGCCAGTCTTTTGCTCTCCTCTTCTGCCTTTGCAAGATCCTGCTCCGCCTTTTTCAATGCCACACAGTCTGCCTGCAGAATAAGCAGTCGTTCCTGGTTCGCTTTTTTCTCATAGAGAAGCGTCTTATATGCATCTTGCAGACACACCAACAGTTCATCCAGAGATTCCATTTCTGGATGATATTCTGTTCCTGTCCGTCTCAGGCAGAACAGGCTGTCCACTTGCAACTGCTTTTCCAGCACTTCCAGAGCAGTCTTTGCTTTTTCTGCCTCCGTATTTGCCTGATCCTTCTGCTCCTGAAGCGTGGACTCCCGATTCTCATATTTTTCAATCTCATCTTCCGTAATGAATCGTTCTGGAAGAGATGCCAGCTCCGGATGGTGCACAGAACCACAGACCGGGCATTTCTGACCTTCCTCCAGGTCTTTTGCCAGAATTCCCGCCCGACAGTTTTCCAGAATTCGTTCTGCTTCCATACGCTTTTCCCGGATAGCTTCATACTTTTCCCGGGCTTTCAGAAATACCTGCTGTTTTTCAGCGAGCTTTCTTTTCCCCGCAGTTCTGTCCCATACCCGCTCTTCCAGAATCACGCGAATATTCTCTGCCAGCTCTGCCAGCTTATCTCCCTGGTTTCGGATCTCTTGCATCTCTGTCGGCCTGTTTTTCAACTCTGCCACAGTTTCCTTCAGATTCTGTATGGTTTCTCCCAGCTTTTTTTCCGCTGTATCATAACTTGTTTCTTTTTCTGCAAGTATCTTTTGATCGTTTGTCAATGCGGCAACTTTTTCTTTTAACTGTTCCCTCTGCTGATATTTCTGTTCCTCTGCATTGATTTTATCGATTTTTTTCTGCAGTTCCTCTGCTCTGCCTCTTTTTTCTTCTGCCAGTGCAGACTGCTCCGCTGCCTCTTTTGCCGTCTTCTCCGCAGCCAGAAGGCTCTGCTGCTTATTTTCAATCTCTTTTTCCGTATAGATCACAGCATCTGCTTTTGATTTCCATGTAAGATATACTGGATGCACTTCCCGGGTGGCTGTTTTCTGCCTGTCCAGCAGCTCTGTGGCATCTTTAATCTTCTGCCCTCTGGTCGCAAGTTCTGCTCTTTCCTTCTGAAGATACAGCAACCGGTCAATAAACTCGTTATTGGTCTGAGCCGTTGCCAGTGCTTCCTGCTTGGAGCGAAGAATACACTCCGCTTGCTCCAGCCGCTCCTTTTCCACTTCCAGCTTCTCCTGATCAGACTGTATCAGACGCCCAAGCAATTCCAGCAATTCTTCCAGATTCCATGCACTGCCAGACTCTCTGGCTCTGTCCTTAAGTTCTGTCAGTTCTTCTGACAATATATCTGCCGTTGATGCTGACACATCCCCAAAGTACTGAACAATGCTGTCCTCCGTCTTACGCCTGATCGCATAGCTTGCATCCATCCGGTCTTTTAACCTGTACTCGATATTCTTATAGCCATCGGTCAGGAAAATGGTCCGCAGGATCTCCGTCCGCTGTTCCGTCTTCGCATTGAGCAGATCCCGAAATTCCCCCTGAGCGATCATGGCGATCTGCTTGAACTGTTTTTCATCAATATGGAGCAGGTCCTTCACCGCAAGATTCACCTGGGTAAGCCCCTCAACAGGAGCCTTCCCTTCTTCGTAAAATACCGCTTTTTCCTTCTCCGTGATCACACCGGTTCCCCGCTGCTTTTTTCTCTCATAAGAAGGCTTCCGCCAGATGTGATAATTTTTTCCCTGGTGAGAAAAGTAGAAATCCACATAACTCTCTGCTGTATCGCTGGCATATTCGCTTCTTAAGTTCTTCGTATCCCGGTAAGAGCCGCTGGTCGTTCCATACAGAGCAAAACAGATGGCATCAAAGATCGTCGTCTTCCCCGCACCCGTATCTCCGGAGATCAGAAACAGCCCCTTTTCTTCAAATTTTGTAAAATCTATTTCGGGCATCCGTCCCGCATAGGGTCCAAATGCGCTTATGATCAGTTTACTCGGTTTCATGGATCACTCCTGCCTCCTGCGCTGCCATTTTCATATAGTCCATCTCTTCTTCACTGATCTCACACTGATACATGAGCTGATAAAAATCACTGATCAGTTCCGAAAATGATTTATTTTCAACAATATGGGAAAGATCCACCTGCTCGATCTCCCTGGTGTGGGAATTGTCATAGTCGATCTTCACTGTATTGGGATAGACCTGTTGAAAGATTCCCATGGCATCACCTATGATCTCTTCATCCGTAAGCGTTGCATAGATAAAGTCCTCTGGAGACTGCACATGTTTCTTATCCAGCAATTCTCGTATGGAGCCTTTTATATGACGCAGATCTCTCATCGGTGACAGCGGGATCAGCTCCACCGACACACTTCCCTTCTCTGCAAGGGTCACCAACGGCACAGATTTTATATGATTCACCTCACTTAAAGAATATTTAAGCGGTGATCCTGCATATCGAACTTCTTCTCTTCCTACTTTCTGGGGCGAATGAATATGCCCTAGTGCCACATAATCAAACGGATCAAAGCAGTCATAACTGATCTTCTCCACCAGTCCCACACTCTGTGTTCCGATGCTCTCCGAACCTGCCAGTACCGGATCTTCTGACCTGCCTGCCACAAACTGGTGTGCCACAATCACATTTCTCTTCTGAAGATCCAGATGAGCATGCTCAATGATCACACGCACTGCATCATCATAGGAGTCAATCTTTGCATCTGGAAAATAATGCCGCACCTGGGATGCTTTCACAAATGGAAGCAAATACACATCCACTTCCCCCTGCTCATCTTCTACGGTATATTTCTCCAATTCTCCTCTGTAAACAGAAGAAATAAAGATCTGATTATCCCGGAATAACCGGCTGCCGTAGTTCAGCCGGTCATCGGAATCATGATTTCCGCTGATCAGAAAGGTCTTCACTCCTGTTTCTGCCAGGCGACACAGAAAATAATCCAGCAGATTAGTGGCAGCTTCGCTGGGAATGACTTTGTCATACACATCCCCGGCGATCAGTACCGCATCTACTGTCTTTTCCCTGATTACTGCAAGAATCTGATCCAATATATATTTCTGATCTCCGATCAGGTCAAAATCTCCCAGGGATTTGCCCAGATGCAGATCTCCCAGATGCAAAAATCTCATGTATATTCTCCTTTATCAAAAAAATGGTTATGAGTCGTTATTTTCATTATATAACCGCTCATAACCATTTACAAATCATTTTATAACTTCATAAATCCGGACATCATACATCCGCCTGCAGCTCCAGCCTGCCGCACAAGTGAGATCCGCTCCAGATTCATACCACCGATCGCATAGACCGGAACCGGACAGCGATCACAGATCTGTCTTACAAATTCCACACCTTTTCCTTGCAGACCTTTCTTACAGTCTGTCTCAAAGATGGTGCCGAGAATGATCTGAGAAGCACCAGCCTGTACCGCCAGTTCCATATCTTCCATGCTATGGCAGGAAATACTGACTTGTGCAAAGTTCCTCCGAAGTTCTTCCCTCTCTGTCTCTGACATTGACTGCACATAAGGAATCGACAGATGGATATCTGTACAGCCAAGCTTCCTGGCAATCGGGATCCGGGAGTGCAGGAAACACGATACCTTCTCTCTCTCGCAGATACCCAGCACTTTTTCGGCCAGAGCTTCATACTCTTCTTCCGACAGATCTCTTTCCCTGAGGATCACCCCTTGAGGATGCAGACAGACCACTTTCTCCATCTGTTCCAGAAATGATCCCCGAACCAGTGTCCGATTGGTGATCACAATCGCATGCTCATATGGATTATACATAGATATAGTCATTCAGGACCGGCTGCAGACCGCCCCGCTCCATATCCTGATACATTTTATCAAAGGAGCGGTCGTCATTGATCTCAAACTGCTCGTCTCCCACATCTGCATCTTCTTTTCCTTCGTATTTTTCTTCGTGATCACCAATTCCGGTAGAAACGCCTGCGGAGACTTTCGTAGCACAGATCTTCGTAATTCCATTTCGGAAGCTTTCGCTCTCCCGGCTGGACACCGTGATTCCTGCAAAGGGCAGGAACAACCGATATGCACACAACACCTGACAGAGTTCCTTCTCTCCCACATCCCGCGGATTGATCTTATCATTATTTACGATCGGACGGAGGCGCGGACAACTCAGAGAAAGTTCAGCGTGTGGATATTTCCGGTTGATATAGTAGACGTGAAGTGCCGTTGCCAGCGCATCCTTTCGGAAATCATCCAGCCCTAAAAGTGCTGAAAATCCGGCTCCGCGCATGCCTCCCATCAATGCCCGTTCCTGCGCATCAAATCGATAAGGCCACACCCTCTTGTGCCCCATCAGATGCAGCGTCTCGTATTTATCCGTGTTGTATGTCTCCTGAAATACCGTCACATAATCTACCCCACATTCGTGCAGATACCGGTATTCATCCACATTGACCGGATAGATCTCAATGCCGATATTTTTAAAATATTTCCGCGCGATCTTCACTGCTTCTCCGATATACGTCACATCTGAATAGGCCCTGCTCTCACCTGTCAGGATCAGGATCTCCTCCATACCGGTCTTTGCGATCACCTGCATCTCATGCTCGATTTCTTCAAAAGTCAGCTTCTTTCTGCGAATGTTGTTGTAACAGTTGAATCCGCAGTATATGCAGTAATTCTGACAGTAGTTGGCAATATAAAGAGGTGTAAAAATATAGACAGTATTTCCAAAATGATTCTTCGTGACTTCTTCTGCCTTCCTAGCCATCTGTTCCAGGTAAGGAGCTGCTGCCGGAGAGATCAGCGCCTTAAAATCCTCTACGGAACAGGTCTCATGAGAAAGAGCCCTCTCCACGTCCGCTGCAGTGTAAGCATCATAATCAAATTCATCCATGGCTTTGAGCACTTTATCCTTGATATCGGACTGTATGATCTCCATTCCTTTCATGTATTCCATATGGTTGGTACGGAAGGACGGATCCTGTTCCAGACGATGCTTTCTCTCAAGAGCAGCCGGAGGCAATGTATCACTGTCTACAAAATATACCTGATTTTCTTCATTCATGACCGTTCCTCCCTAATGCAGAAATCCTGTCAGCGGATCTGATGCACTTCCACCTCTGGCAAGGACTCTTCCCATTCCTGTCAGATATGCTTTTCTTCCGGCTTCAATAGCAAGCTTGAATGCGGCTGCCATCTCCGGTACATTTCCAGCTGTAGCAATGGCTGTATTTGCCATGATGGCTGCTGCTCCCATTTCCATGGCTTCACATGCCTGGGATGGTTTTCCAATTCCTGCGTCCACAATGATCGGCAGATCGATCTCATCGATCAGAACCTGGATCATCGCTTTCGTTGCAAGACCTTTGTTGCTTCCGATCGGCGCTGCCAGCGGCATGACAGCTGCCGCGCCTGCATTCTGCAGATCTCTTGCCACATTCAGATCCGGATTCATATACGGAAGCACTACAAATCCCTCTTTTGCAAGGATTTCCGTTGCTTTTACTGTCTCATAATTATCCGGGAACAGATATTTTGCATCCCGCATGATCTCCACTTTTACAAAATCTCCACATCCCATAGCTCTGCTCAGACGTGCGATCCGGACTGCCTCCTCTGCAGTTCTTGCACCTGAGGTGTTCGGAAGGAGTGTCACTCCCTTCGGAATAAAGTCCAGAATATTTTCACTTTCCTGTGTGTTGGCACGGCGCAGAGCAAGCGTGATGATCTCTGCTCCTCCCTGCTCTACTGCTGCTTTGATCAGGTTCAGATTATATTTTCCTGAACCCAGAATAAAACGACTGTGAAATTCTTTACCACCTAATATAAATTTATCTTCCATGTTTCTTCCCCTTTTCGTAAACTATGATTCTGTCTGCATAATCAACTGCAGCACTTTGTTCGCTTCGTGTGCAGCACAGACTGCCACTCTTGGTGCGATCAGTCCGATTCCATTTCCAACATCCGTACTTTGATCTCCGCACACATATAATCGTTTCATCACCTGACAGGTACGGATCTCATTGGCATCTGCATACCCTGCCATACCATTTCCAGACACCACAGTCGTCTTAGGACACTGCATGAGCAGTTCCCGGACAAGCATGGCTTTCTGATCCGGCTTATCAAATGCTTCACATACGATCGGATATTCTGAAAACAGTTCCTTTACATTATCCGGTGTAACTTTTATACACACGGAGCGATATGTCAGATATGGATTGATCTGATACAGAATCTCCGGCAATGCTTCTGCTTTTGGCTTACCAAGCTGAGGAATCAAATACATCTGCCGATTCAGATTGGTCACATCCACCGTATCAAAATCCACCAGCAGAAGCTCACCGACTCCACTTCTGGCAAGCATCACTGCAATATTGGATCCCAATCCTCCAAGTCCTGCCACAGCCACTCTGGCATTGCGCAGTTTTGTCCGCATCTCTTCTGGAAATCTGGCATCAAATGCCTGATCCAGCTGTTCCCTGGAGATCCGCTCCTGCATTTCCTTCTGCATCCTTGTCATCTCTCAACCTCCACCGACAAATCTCACAACTTCAATCACATCTTCATCCTGGATGACCACCTGTCCGAACTGATCTTTTGGGATGATCTCAAGGTTTTTCTCTACAACCACCCGTTCTGTTTCAAATCCGGCTTCATTGAGATATTCCAGAAGATTTCTTCCGGCAATCTCTTTGTCTTCTCCATTGATCTTTACCATGACAAGCTCTCCTTTCACCGTTCTGACACCCTGAAAAAGCAAAAAGGCACCGAATGATACGCATAGCATATCATTCGGCGCCTGTCATACTCTGTGAAAAGTGGTGCCCCCAGTTCACACAAAACAGAGAGCAACGACACATAAGTGCATTTCTTCGCGACATGTATTTCTCTACGTTGGCATTATCCAAATCAGGTTCCAGGTCAAGACTAAAAAGTCTACTCTCAGCCCATCTATTTGAGCTCCCTATTTTTGAACATTATACACGACTGACGCTTAATTTACAAGTGTCAAAATCATCCAAGTACATAATTTCCATCCAGCGAGAATCCACTGGTATCCGCACGCTCCGGAATTGCCAGCCGGCTGTTTTTATCAAGATAACAGTGCGTATCCATCTGGCTGGACCAGTCAAGAAAGATCAGATTACTGTTCATACCAAGAGGCGTGTATTCCTGCAGAAGTTTCTGAAGCTCCTCCGGCACCACTGGCTGACCTTCCCTTGTCAGATCCAGGATCACACAGAACTGATCTTCATTTTTTCCAAACAGCTTCTCATACCGCTCTAACTGGCTGGCTCCTCTGCGCATCCAGTCATGCCACTTAAAATACTCCATGATTACCGCGTCCCGACCGGTAACAAACTGGATCATCTGTTTCATCACCCGCACCGTACCTTTTCCGGTCTGGATCTTGCTTAAATCCCGGATCAGCGTACGGATCTTCTCCGCTCCAGGTTCTGCGCCTCCATAGGGCTTCCCTGTCCACGTAAGAAGCGTCTCCAGATTTTCATCCGGTGTACTCTCATAGTCCAGGATCCGGGGCAGATGATCTACCTGCTGCTCCAGATCTTCGTACATGCTCTGGAAGACCGACATATAACGCTCAAAAAATGAATTCTGTCCGGCTTCCTGATAGATCTCCGGCAGATAACCAGAAAAACTGGTCCACGGAAATTCCACACGAAATCCTTCCATACAGAAATGACTGTCAACGGCAGCTCCCGATATTCGGATCAGTACCCACAGATACCGGCCTTTCAGTTCATGGAGCAGAAAATCATCTGTATTTACTTTCCGTACATAAGAACCCTCCGGCCAGAACAGATCCGGTGAACTGCCCTCTTCCCATGCTTTTTCTGTCTGCTCTGTCAGATCCTCATTGGTCGCCATGACCAGTACTTCATATTTGCAACGATAGAAATCGCCCTCCAGAACCAGTCTGTGCCAGGATCCATCCCGATCTCTGGAGTCATAGACTGGTGCCAGATACAGGAACACACCGCCGCCTGTTCCGGTAAGTCTGTATTCATCTGTCAGCTCCATCCGGTACCGTCTTCCATTTTCCAGACCCAGCCGGTAAAAATTAATCTTTTTTCCTTCTTCCATCATAGCCGGTGTTCCTCCTTTCTAGCAAAATTCCAGATCAGTCTCCTCCAGGATTCCCAGCGCATCTGCATCCAGAAGCACATCTCCTCTGTCATTCTTTCTGGCTGCATTTCCAGTTCTCTCCAGATTCAGTTCCAGTACTTTTTTTACCCCTTCGGTATTTTCCAGTGCTGTAAACAACTGTCCGTAAGAGATCACCGTTCCAAAAGGATGCTTTCGTTCTGTATAAGAAAGCTCCCTGCGGATCCGTTCCAGTACCGCTTTTCTGGTCTTTGGCGAATCCTGCTCCAATGCGATCTTTCCATGTACGCAGATACCTGCATATCTGGCAGATTCCACCGTCACCTTGGTATTGATCAGCCGATATGGTTCAATATAGTCCTCAATGGCTTTGCGGTACTGTTCTTTCAAAACTGGTTTTTTTTCATCGCTCCACGGCTTGACCACCACAACCACTTCATTTTCACTCCGGTTCTGGCGATGCATGATGCCATATTCTTTTCCAGGGATCACCTGCACCAGATCGATCATAAGGCCCGGTGTCTGCTTTACGATCGTCTCATAATCTGTCTGTGAGGCCATCCGGTTCTGAATGAACAATTCCTTCTGCATCCGCTTTTTCATATCACGGATGGTCTCTGCATCCTGTCCTCCATCTACTGGCAATGGATTGCTGACAGCTGCTCTGATGGTCGGATCTTCAAACCGGTTCAGTTCTCCTGCCTGCACATTTCCATTGCCGCACAGAGAGCAGAGTAACCCTGTCACATAAATATCTTTATTCTGTCTCGGGATCACTCCATGGATCCCATCACCAAAGCGGATGCTCTGGGTCTCTTCCTCATATGTAAATACCCGATCCGCGTAGCCTGCTTCCTCCAGATCTTCTGCATAATGATAGGTTTCTACCTCTCCATCCTCTCCCACAACCGCCAGGGAAAACTTATATGCATAGGGATAATCAAACAGAAGGCTCTGCCCTGCACATCCATCAGTGGTTCCGATCAGAAGCTCTGGCAGCAGTTCTCCCTCTTTACAGACTGTGTGCTGCTGGATGACCTTCAGAGGATTCACATACACCATACCTATCCGCGGACAACAGTCATATGTATTTTCCTGCAGATTAGCTTTCAGATAATATGCCCGTCCATTGCCGAACATCGGACTCCATACTGCCATAGGCGCCATACTTTTAAGCGTCACGAATCCGCTTCTTAAGAATCCACATGTCTCGTCTTCCACTTCCACTGTCTTCCAGCCTTCTTCAGTAAACACCTGCCATTCCAATGTTCCCAGACGGAAGGTCTGATCAAAAGGATTTCTCCTCTCCTGACATTCCACACAGATATAGATCCGGTCTTCCGCCTGCAGCGGCTTTGAAAATCCCAGACACACAGCCTGTGCTGCCTGTTCTTCCGGCTGAAAGATATCGGCATATTCTCCGTCGGTACCTGCAAATGCAGTCAGATCCAGGTACTGATCTTCTATCTGCCGCAGGAAGGAACAGAATCTGTTTTCTGAACCTTTCCATTCTTCCGCTGTCTCAAAAGAGATATCACCTGCGAAGAGTCTGGTTCCTTTTGGGATCTCCTGCTGTACGTCCCCGTGGATCACTACATAACCAGCTGCTGCCCGGCGCTTTTGCTGCTGAATGCCCAGAAGTTTCAGGTATTTCTTCACATGCACATCCCCTGTGGCATCCATATAATAATTCAGCATATCCACAAGCCACGCATAGGTCTGGAGAACCGTGATTCCCGGATCATGACTGTTAAAGTCTGTCCATTGATCTGTCAGAGACGGGATACGGCTCACGGCCCTCTGTATGATCTGCTCATATGTCATGTCATTAAGCTGTGGTACCTTTAACATTCTCTCACCTCGATATATACCATGTGTTCCCCATTTACCGCCATACGGAACGGATTCTTATGCTTCTCATAAAACTCACTGTCCACCGGACGTTCCTGTCCGTTTTCCCACGCGGTGACCAGCATTCTGGAAATACTCACACCATCCATACCGGTTCTTAAAAATGCGGTAAGCTGCAGCGGTGACGGCAGTTCTCCAATCTGCCATCCCTGACCCGACATACCGCCTTCCATCGGATCAATAAATCTTCGGATCAGTTCCAGTGCCTGCTGCTGCATATCATAGGCCTGCTCCATGGAATCTTTCTCCAGCCACACCCGCACATTCAACCGTACAAAATGAGGCTGGATCAGATTGAGCGTTCTGCCGGCAGGCTGGAAGATTCCATCGCTCAGCAGACGATCCTTGATCTTTTTCTTAACCTGTGAAAATACATGGGCACCTTTTTCATATTCCTCCACCAGAACAGCAATGGTCACCTGATCTACATCTGTATTTCCATAGGCATCCGTATGATTGCAATACCGCACTTTCCGAATTCCATAAGACTCCTGGGAGATCAGATCCATCAGATCCGACTCTGTCACTGCGCGCCCTCTGGTTCTTAAAAGTCCTGCCACCAGCTGGCCGGTGGTCTGCTCTGTATATCCGTCGTATCCTCCATAAGTCGGAAATGGATTGGTCACGGCTGACAGATAGCGGATCGCTGTTCCCGGAGTCGTAATACTGTCCGCCGGTACATTTGCCGCACTTCCATTGTAATTGCTGTGCGATACCCGGATCTGCGGACCATCCTCCGGCAGATGATATTCTGCAAATGCATGTTTTCGGAAGGACAAAAGCCCTGCCTCCATATCGATCTGATAGGTTCTCCCGCCTTCGTAGCTGTGTCTGCCCTGTTTCCACTCTATCCACTGAAGCCCCTGATGCGTCTCTTCCTGTACTTCTACCCTTACTTTCAGAAGGTTCTGCTGGGACAGCTGGATCTGAAGGGCATTATCCATATCATCCAGATAAAATTCTTCGGTCACTGTATTGACATTGACCACCCGAGCCATATTGGGATAGATCCCTTTGACCTGGGGCAGAACATATTCTGGATTTTCCCGGTTATAATTGACAAATCGAAGGAAATATCCCTCATATCCATAGAGATTCTTCTGCACTGCGTCCTGAGGAACCATAAAGAGGATCGTTCCTGATCCACAGAATCCACCGGTCTGATCCGTGATCCTCACCGGCTGAAAACCTCTGGGTGACAGATACTCCACCTGATAATCCACAGGTCTGTCACTGTAATTTTCAATATCAAAATAGAGACTTAATGGCATACCTGCCATGGAACCGGCAAACCCCAGATACATAGTCCTGCGACTGTTTTCTGTCTGGTAAAACGGCTTCCAGATACCAGTCATTTCCTTCTCATCAAAATTATTTTTTGCCATGATAAAGGATGGCATCTGTTTCTGTTCTTCATAAGAATAGGAAAAATTGATTCCTGTCAGCACCGGACAACGATAGATGGCCGGCATCTGATAAATATTTTCCGCCTGCAGAAGACGTACCCGGATCCTGCCTCCGGCATTTTCTTCATAATCTGCCATATCCTGCGGACAGATAAACTGTAAGGTCACATCTCCTTCTGTGGAACCATTGAACATGGACCGCAGATGTTCTTCCTGAAACAGGCGCTTCCAGCCTGTCCGGCTCAGATACTCCCAGCATACATCATCTGCACACACTTCCACAGCACGGATACTTAACGGCTTTCTTGGCTTTTTCATGATCGCCTTATATTCCAGATCCATTTCCGGAACTTCAGCCCGCTCTTCCCGGATCTGATAACCCAGATGGAACGACAGACTGATCTTCGCACCCCGGCGACTCAGCACTTCTCTGTCATCCAGCGTCATTTCATTGTAAAGTCCCATGGGTTTTCCAAATGGATAGACCATACCGGCACTTTCACTTGTTCCGTTCAGATATAGTTCTGACGGGATCAGGTGCGTGCGCTTCATGCTTACCGACACCTCTTTTACGTACCAGTCCGGAAGTTCTCCCAGACAGGTGAGGATCAGGTAATAGCCTTCCTTCTGTCCCACCACAGCTTTCTGAGGCACATAATCAGGCAGGCTCAGATGAATGGCTCCCTGTTCCTCTGCTACAGAAGGAACTACCGTCTCTTTTCCATCTGCTTCTAAGACAGACCAGCACATATCACTTCCGGCAAGACTATGAAGCAATTCCTCCTGCTGCTGTTCTGCAGATGCCTGCGGATACACATACAGATCAAGCCCTGTCAGTTCTTCCAGAAGATTGTCAAAGCACAGATACAGTTTATGCTCTGTAAGGTTCTCTCCTTCCACGCCAAATGCAGTAAAGCTCAAGGGTTCTCCCGGCTCATACTGCTTTCTCACGATCCGGTCCTGACTCCGGTCGGTGACAACCATAAGCTCCGGTACCGTATCCACCGCAGTAATTCCATGCTCCGTCTCAAAGAGGAGCTCTCCTGCGTCCGGATGAGATGCGATCACACTGGTTCCTGCCGGAATCGGAACCATTCCTTCATATCCTTTCACCGGCTGAAACTGTACATAACCTCTGGATGCACTGACCGGTTCCTGGATCAATGGATCAAACAGGTTCAGATACTGGATCCGATGCTTGGACAGCACCCGGCTATAACGCTCCTCACAGGTTCCGATCATCTCTGCGCAAAGATCTGTCAGCACTGAACCTGGATCTGACGCTCCCGGTTCATAGGCAAATTCCGGTACGTAAGAGTTCATCAGCTTTTTCAGTTTTTCCATGCTCTTATCTCCTTCCCGGATCATTACAGTTCTCCGATTCCTTCTTCCAGATAATACGGGAATACCAGGTTGTTCGGATTATTTGTCGCCCTCACATAATAGTCAATGTTCAGATATATGACTCCCCGCAGATGATCATTACGATCTACCGATATACTGACCTGCCGGATCCGCGGCTCATACCGGGTCAGCGCATCCTCCGCTTCCCGGATCAGACGGGACTCAAATGCTGCATCTGGAAGATCATATATATATTCCTGAAGATTACATCCAAAGTCCGGCAGCATGGCCCTCTCCTTGAGTCTGGTCATCAGAATAATATAGATGGCCTGCCGGATATCTTCTTCCCCCTCTGCCATGCGGAATTTTCCTGTCACCGGATCGACTTCCGGCGGAAATGCGAAGCCTCTTCCTAAAAATGCTCTTGAATCTTCCATGCCCGTCTCCTCTTTCCTTCTAGTTGATCTGTACCACTGCTCCCTTGGCTGCCAGTGGACCAGATGCCTGCAGATTCATCTTGGCCTGCGCCTTTACATCCACCTGCGCACCTTCTGCTTTCAGTGCGGAGTTGGCTTTCAGTGCGATCTCATTATCTGCTGTCACTCCAATCTTCTTTGCTTTCAGACTGATAGCTCCGCCATTTCCATCCATGGTAAGTTCCACACTTCCTGCCTTCAGTTCTATCGTCTTCTCCGCCTGAACGGTTACTTTTCCATTTTTATAATCCATGCTGATCTGATTTTTTCCATCTTTATCAGAAATCTTACAGCTTTCTGTCTCATCGCTGACTGTCAGCACATTTCCTTTTGGTGTAGTCAGTGTAACGCTCTGTTTTCCATTCTCCTCAAGGATCAGAAGGTCCATGCCTCCCTTGGTCTTCAGATGTTTTTTCAGATTCTTATCATCAAAATTCTCGGATACCATGGATGCTCCACCCGGATACAGACTTCCAAGCAGGAACGGCCGCTTCAGACTGCCTCCGATAAATCCCACCAGCACCGTCTCATTGATCTCTGGTACACAATACAGACCATAGTCTGCACCTCCGTAAGGAGACAACAGCCGCACCCATTCACACAGGTTTTTCCCGCTTTCCCAGACCGTGAATTCCACCTTGACCATTCCTTTGAAATCCGCATTGTTATTTTCCACCACAGTTCCCTGTACGAACCCGGTCACCCGCTGATTGTCATAATATTCATTTTCACTGTGAAATAGATCTGTAATTCCATTCATAGACTGTTCACTCCTGCCCTGATATAGGTCCGGTATCCATCCTCACTCAGCACATGCCGTACATAGGTAATATAATATTTCCGGTCTGCCTGTGAGGATAACTCATCCACCTCTACAAACCGCCCCGGTGACAGTTCCGGGATTCCCACACATTCACATTCCAGCTCTCCAAACCGCTGGCTGATCTGATCCATTCTTGCCTGCGCACGTGCTTTTGCCTCAGCTGCATCCTGCACTCCAGGCTCATAGAAGACCTGTCTGGAATCTCCCAGCAGCTTCTTATAACCAGAACCTTTTCCAAATGTTCCAGACAAGGCTGCTTCTCCTTTGATCTGCTTTCCATTGGTCTCGTCAATGGACCGGATCTCGATCTTCTTCACCAGCTGCTGCCCTGACAAAGACAGCCTGGCTCTCAGGATCCCCTGTCCCGGCGACAGCGTCAGGATCGTGGATGTTACTTTCTGTTTCTTGCGAAAATATGCTTTTCCCTGCAAGATAAAGAATTCAAATCCCTGCTTCTGAGCCTGCTCAACAATGAGATCATAATCTGTCATCATATGACTTCTGAGCGGAACCTCTTCTTCCTTACAGCTGTCGATCTCTTTGCCGGAAATGTAGCTGCTGACAGGAGTCTCTCCGAGAATTGCCTTGACCACTGCATCTGCACTCTTCTGGGTAAAGATCTCCATGCGTCTGGTCTTCATCAGAAGTCCCTTGGCATCCATACATTCCACCCGGATCCGGTTCCTGTCATCTTCCATGCCATACTGGTATTCTACTTCGTTAATATATCCTTTGAATACAGATTCACGCCTCACATATCCAAGTGCGATCTCAACCGATTCCCCGATCTGGATCTTGTCTGTAAATTTCTTAAAATCTGTATTTTTCTCATCATACGCACCGTCAATGTAAAACACACATCCTGATGCCTCAAATCCACTGGTCAGCTCCAGTTCCAGATCAAAAATATCTGCCCCGGCTCCTGATACCAGCTTTGTACTTCCCACAGTCACTTCCACAGACGGTGCAGAAAAATCATCATATTTTTTTCTCAGTGAACGGAAACTGGTACTTCCTTTCATCAAATCCATAGCTGCACCCCTTCTTGTGTCTATCCTGTCTTCCTATAGATCCTTTGTCCTACAGTGCCGGAATCTTCAGACGTCTGGTGTAATCGACCTTCCGCGGATTAAGGATCCCATTTTCTCTGGCGATCTCCCGCCAGCAGGACGGATCATGATATTCCGTATCTGCCAGCATCCAAAGCTCCTCCCGCTGATTGATTCTACGGTATTTGGTCCGGTCTGGGGATTCATGGGGATTGGCTCCGATAATATTCAGGATACTTTTATCTTCACCGGAGATCTCCATATCCAGCTTTGCCCTCACCGGCATACCATTGAGATTGAACATCTGATAGCTGATTTTCAGAGAGGTCACATGTCCGTAAAACGCCATGCTTCCCCATGAAAATGTCACCATACTTGGTTCGTGATTTTCTGCATTCCGCTTCATGATCAGCGAAATATCCTGACAGATGGAGGTCAGCTCTTTGCTGTCATTCAGATATTTGGACAGCCCTTTTGGAATCTGATAGTCCTGCATCTGTGTGGAGGTATCCAGGATCAGACTGACATTTAACATTGCAAGACCACTTCTGGATGCCTGCTGGTCATCTGGATGTGCCTCTTCTCCCTGTCCTGTGTGACTCTCGTATTTCAGACTCCTCTGAATGGAGTATTCTGTAGGGTTGAACTGAACCGGAATCGTTGTATTTTTTCCTGACTGAGGATTCTTATAAGTCAGTGACGCTTTCTGAAGAGCTCCATCCCCATAGATCAGCTGCTGCCTTGTCTCTGTACTCATATCAGATCCGTCCCCTCCTTTCCCGTTCTGTCTTCAACTTTTCTTCAATTCTTCGATAGACACGGTTCGTCATCTGCTGCATACTTTCATCCATCTTCCGTGAAATCTCTGTCTCTACCTTCTGTTTCATCAGAACCGCTATCTCCCCTTCTGTCAGAAGAGATGGTGTAGAACGGATCACCTGACGAACCGACTCTTTCTGCTGCTCCGTCAACACCTGTCTTTCGATTGCTACTGTCTTCTTTACTTCCTCTATATGTTCCGTGATCTCACGGATCTGTTTTCTGATCACCTGATGTTCACCCGGATCTGCTGCTTGTTTTGGTTCTTCCGCATATATGATTGGCGCGGCTTCCATCACATAGGACTGTGGATGATGCATCGTCCTCTGCTGCAATCTGGGACTGCTTCGTCTCATAGATGCCGCCTGAGGAACCTCCGGTGGCTGCTGCATCTGCGGAAACATGTGTGCCTGTATCATTGCCGGTTTCGGTATCGTTACCTGTGGCATTACCTGTGTTGGTGGCGGTGACATTGCCGGTGGCATTGTCAGATGCTCCATAGAGGCCATCTCTGTTCTCTGCTGAGTCGCTTCTTCTGCCGAATGGCTTTCCATGGCTTTCGCTTCTGGTGAGGAGAAAGGAGAGTTATGCTGTAAAGACAGCAACGTCTGAGTTGTCCAGACCTGTGGCTGCGACATATCTTGCAATCGTCCCACTTGCGACTGCGGACTCTGGCTCTGCACTGCCTGATTTACGACCTTCTGCGACGGTTGCGCTACGCGCTCCTCCGGCACTGTCAGATGCTCCATGGATGCAGCATCCGTTCTCTGTCGAATCGCCTCTTCTTCTACTGGATGTCTTTCCATCGCTTTCGCTGCCGGAGAGGTGGAAGATATAGAAGATGTTTGATGCTGTAAAGACATCAATGTCTGGGCGGTCCAGATCTGCGGCTGCGACATATCTTGTGATCGTCCCGCTTGCGGCTGTGGACTCTGGCTCTGTACTGCCTGATTTATGACTTCCTGCGACGGTTGCGCTACGCGCTCCTCCGGTCTCGACAGATGCTCCATGGGTGCGGCATCCGTTCTCTGTCGAATCGCCTCTTCCTCTACTGGATGGCTTTCCATGGCTTTCGCCACCGGGGATACAGGATGTTTAGATGGCTGCAATGAGTGAGCTGCCAGCTCCATCCACTGAAGCAGCTGCGTAGATCGAGCCTTTTCAGATTGCTGAACCTTCCTTGGCTGCGATATGGACGGATCGGCTGTGATCCACTCCGATAATCTGCGTTCCGTCTGTCCCCGCCGTGCAAAGCGTTCTATAATTTCCGCTGCTTGCCGGACAGTCTGCTGATGGTCTGTCTTTCCTTCTGTATATTCTTCCAGCACCTGCTCCAGGTAGACACGTTCCGTCTGCTGGATTGCAACAGATGCATCCTTTGCCTTAACTTTCTGCAGAATCTCCTCTGTGAGATTCTTAACTGTCTGTTGATCTTTCTGTTCCAGCACTGATGTGATCTGTGTACGAAGCCATGTGTTCCGGTCTTTGGCACTCCCTGTTTTCTGACCGTTCTCCACCCGACCATTGATACTTATGTTGTCGTTTTGGATATTTTTCGCCTGTACATTCACATATACGCTGCTGTTATATATATTTTCAATCTTCCGAAGCAGCACCTTCTGTTCTTCTTTTGCTTCTTTTTCCAGAACCCGGAGCTGCTCCACACCAGATTCTTTCACCAGTGTGTGAAGTTCTTTTGTCATTTCTCGGATGACCCGGTCCTCTGCCTTTGGCAGTTCCTGCCGGATCGTTTTTTCCACCTGACGTTCTACCTGCGGGTATAACTTTTTGTGGATCTGTTTTTCAAACATCTGCGTCAGAAACTGAAAATTCTGACGATACAGATAATTTTCTTCTGTCAGATTCTGAATCCGGTACACGTTGGTCATGTACAGATTCTGCATTTCCTGAGAAGAAGCCTCCTTCTCTTCTGGAGGAAACATCATGCGGGCAGGGTCAAATGCACCGGCAGATCCGGTATGCATAGCTATGATATTTTGGGAAAACTGTTCAAATCGGTTCTGCATCCTGCCCTCTCACTCCCATCATTCTGTGCTGTTATTTTCCGGGCTTCCACCAGGCACTGTTCTTTTTGCTTCCTTCCTCTTCCAGCGCCTCATAGGACAGCTCGATGGTTGCAGTCACAAACGTACTTTCAGAAGCTGCAAGATCGCTGAGGCTGATCTTATTTACCACACACCCCTGAAGATAATATGCTTTTCTGATGCTCTGATCCTGCCCCAGCATAAATACCGAGACCTCTTCCCGGAATCGGTACCCCGGTTGATACAGAGTCATCTCCATCTCATCAGACAGCAGACCTCTTTCAAGCGTCACTGTCCGCTGGAAGTCCGCCTGATTCTTAAGGCTATATACCACACTGTTGCGGCCGCCTTCCCGCAGTGTTTCAAAACTGCCCTGATCTGCCAGTCCTGAAACCCTCTGAAATGGAATCTGTTTTCCTTCCAGATACACGATGAAATTGTAACCCCGCCGGTACAGTTCCTCTTTCTTTAATGTGCTCATTCCTTACACCTCAAAAATATTTTTGGGCTGCTTGCTGATCTTCTTGTGTATATCTGATATCTCTGCGCAGAATCTCCGTCTGGTCAGATGATCCATCTGCATCACTGACTCAAAGCTCCAGTGAAAATAATAAGCTACAAAAGAAACCTCTTTATACAGCTCATTCTCTGGATAAACGGTTATTCCGCCCTTGTAAAATTTACCGGCTTCTCAAATTTTTCTCCGCAGTGAGGGCATACGCAGGTCTCTGTCAGATCTTCCATGGAATTGATGGTCTGATACATATTCTGCAGAAATGCAAGATCCGCGGAAAACAGCTTCTCAATATGAGTCGGCCGGATGTTAGTCAAAGTTCCAAGGGATGTGATCACCCTCGACAGCAGAATGATCGTCAGATACGCCGGATTGCTGACCACCCGCGGGTCACGGAGAGGCAGGATCTCGTCTGCTGCCGTTGCCATCCGCATCACGCCTTTTTTATGTAATTCTCCATTTTCATCCAGATATCCTCTGGGAAGTTCAAATTCAAATTCAGTAATCAGATCCATGCTGTTCTCCTTTTCCATATGATTTTTATGCCGGGATCTGCAGCTATACAGATCCCGGACTTAAAAACCAGACGATTAGCTCTCTCTTGTCATTGACTCATATACCAGCTCTACGCTCTCAAATGCGATCTCACTGGAGCTTGCATTGAAATCCGGTGCGGTATATTTACTCGGCCATGCATTGGTCAGGGTCCATACTGCAAGAGCGGTAGAACCATCATCATCAAACAGTGTGATGGTCACGTTCTTGTTGTGATCCTCGCCCAGGGAAGTTCCCTGAGAGATGGAAGTTACCCAGTCGTAGAAGCTTAAGGAACTGGTCATGCCCCATTTCAGAGTCACATTTCCGAATTTGGTCAGACCGTTCATTTTACGGGACCAGTTAACACCTTCATCACCTGTACGATATTCAATTACATCTACACTTGCGTCAAAACCGCTTACCTCAGAAAAGCTTGCCTCTGTGATTCCGTCGATCTCGACTTTATAGTTATATTTTTTGAATGGATATGCCACCTCTTCATTCCTCCTTATCTATGATTCACGTATACCTTATGATTCTTCCATGAACTGGGTAATGCGGAAGATCACGAACTCAGCCGGACGGCTCGGAGCTACACCGATCTCGCAGATCAGTCTTCCGTTCAGGATATCGCTCTGAGACATGGTATCTCTTCCAATATTTACGTAGAATGCCTGGTCTTCGGTATTACCTACCAGAGCACCGCTTCTCCACATATCACGCAGGAATGCACGGATCGTACGGCCAACTCTTGCCCACAGCATCTCATCGTTCGGCTCAAATACTGCCCAGTTGGTCTGGGATTTAATGCTCTCCTCCAGATAGATGAACAGACGGCGAACGTTGACATATTTCCAGAGACTGTTGCTGGAGCAGGTTCTTGCGCCCCATACACGGATGCCCTGTCCCGGAAGTGCACGGATCAGGTTCACGCCTGCCGGATTCAGAATATCCTGCTCAGCCTTATTGTACAGGCAGGAAAGTCCGATGCAGTTGTAAACAACTTCATTAGCCGGTGCTTTGTGTACGCCTCTCTCCACGTCACTTCTTGCATAGATACCGCATACTGCTCCTGAAGGCGGGATGTATGCCGGTTTCTTGTTCAGAGCGTCATAGATCTGGATCCACGGATGATACATTGCCGCATAATCAGAATCAATCTTCTCTCTGTGTGCCAGAACATCCTGCGGTTTGGTCAGATGCTGCGGTACATCCAGTACTGCAAAGCTTGCGCCGGTATTGGTGCAGTGTGCAACCAGTGCCAGCTGAACTGCAGGACTTGTCACACCCGGAATTGCCATGATACTTACGTTATTAAGCTCTTTGAAAGCTGCCAGACCGGTTCTCTTTCCAGGACCACCATCGGTTCCCATGAACACATCATCGGTGATTCCTTTCTTGCCGCCGTCAGATCCGCCTGCAAGGAATACGATCGCTTTCTCTGCATCTGCTTCTGCAGTAAATACAGATAACGGATTCACTGCATCTTTCGGCTCATCTGCTGCTACATCCACCAGCTCTGATTTTGCCAGGACCTTGGTAATGAAGGAAGCAGATGACTGATTGAGGGATACGCCCTCGTACAGCTCTACCTGATCACGATAGCTGACTTCCAGATTCATCTCACAAGTGGAGAGCACTTTTCTCGGAACCGGGGACTTGTCTGTCAGATCTTCTTTCACCGGTACAGCCAAAGTGATGGTATTGCCCTGTACCATGGCGATCTTGTTGTAGCCGGTCACTTTACCGTTATTGCGGATCACGATGGTGTCACCTTCTGCAAAGATGGAACCATTTGCTACGGTATAGACTTTGCCGGTTGCCTCATCACCGGTTGCTTCCAGAACTGCGGTCTTTCCTTTGGTTGCAGCCACTGCGGTCACTTTGATCTCATTTCCCCATTTACCCGGGTTCTTTGCACTGATACTGATGCCTGCTGCAGATACAGATGCAGTCACTGCATCAGCAGCTGCGGTACGCATTACATAGCAGCGTGAACCGCCATTTGCGAAAAACTGCTCTACTGCATAAGCCAGATAGCGATATTCACCGTAGGTAGTCTCCGGAAGATATCCACCGAATTTACGGTTGAAATCTGCGAAGCTGGTTACGAATTCCGGTGTTCCGATCACCTTTCCTTTTTCAGCCATTCCGATGAATCCTGCGGTACTTGTACCTACTCCCTCCATCGGTCTTAAGCCTGATTCAAATTCCTCTACATATACTCCTGGGGATAAATATTCTGCCATGTTGTTGTCTGGTTTGAAGCATATCGCTTCGCCCCCTTCCTCCTTTCAAAATAGTGATTTGTTTACGACTCTAAGGCACCATCGTCGTTGTAGCCGGACCGGGATTTACGATCTGTATGACCCCGCCCCAATTACACATGCATTTACATGTGTTATTTACCGCTGGTTTTCCTCCCACCAATACTGTCGGAGAGCCCGGTGCCCAGGGTGCTGCTGTTACCGGTACGCACGGCTGCGGAGTCAGAACCCCCATTGCGGCCGCCGTTGCCGCTGCCACCTGTGGATTTGCCATGGATGTGCACATTCCAAACGGCATAATATTTACCATCGGCTGGTTATCCGTAATGCATGCAGGCGGCATGTTGCTGCATTGAACCTTCGATGCCGGAAGAACATTCAGTGCAGATGGCGCCATTCCGAAACTGCACATGAGCTGCGCTCCCGATGTCACGATGACAGACACGTTCGACCTCCCTTCTTTCTTGCTGGTTTTTTATAATGAAGTAGCATTACTTCCTCTGTTGACTGCCCTTCCCCTGCTTCCACAGGGATGGCATATGAGCCGTCCTGATCCGTTACAGAACGGTAGATCCTCGCAAGCGGCTCTCCTTCTTTGATCTGATCTGGTACTGGTCCGCAGGGTTCGATCCGATATTCGTTGATTCCCCTCTTTTCCATGATGATAAATGGAAATGCATCCTTATCTCTTCCTAGTACACAGGTCTTGCCAATCAGATCTTCTTTTGTAAATCCCTGGAATAAGATCCAGTGACTGTTCTCTAATTTTCTATATTCCCGATACATAAGGCCGGTAGGTTTTTCTCTTCGTATATAGACCTCTGCCGGCAGTTCCTGCCCTTTTATATTCAGAACTCCTGTCCGATATTCCCGTCCTCCAGAATAGACCTTGCCGGACCTTCCATACAGGCGGATATCTGCAATGGGTTCCTCCGGATCCAGAATGTGTTTATCGATCTCAACGGTACAGGGATAGTAATCCGTTCCTTCGATGGTAATCCTTGCCGGATGTTCCAGAGGTTCTAAAAATACATATAGTCCTTCTTCTTTCTGTACCGGATGAAGGATCTTCTCATCGGTCCAGAACCGGAAGCTCTTCCTCTTGATGCAGGTCCCGGTAAAATCATCTACCAGCCGCAGGACAAATGCGATTCTTATCTGTATCATACGCTCCTCCTGCTCCTTAACGCTGCCGCTGGGATACATCAAATTCTGCAGCCACTACGCGGCGGAAGCTTCTGATCCGTCTGGATGACAGAAGTACAGGTGAAACGCTGAAGTAAATACCCAACTGATATGGAATCGATAACACGGACCATATCTTTGTCTTTTCTTCATAGCTGAGCGGGAGCAGTGTGATCGAAGCACTGGTATCTTCATCTTCCCCGGTATCATACAGAATCGCATGATCCATCAGCACCTGTATGGCACGTCCCAGTATTCGCTGTTCATTCTCCACATTTGACATCAGCTGGGATTTGGTATTCATATAGAGTGCGAAATACAGCGTCAGTGGCTTGGGCGGGTATTGTGTCATATTTCCCCGAAGCCGGATCATATCCTGCTGCTGATATTCTCTCAGTTCCTGAATATCATACAGATACAGCCCTAGCTGAAAATCTGCATTTTTGTCAGTGGGTGCTGCCAGCGCAATGGATTCCGGTGACTGGATCAGCTCCGGACAGATATTCTCCCGCAGAAGCTTCAGCACTTCATTGCTTACGTCCGAGATAATTGAAAAGTCTGCCATGTTATTACCTCCTCCCCTTAATTATTTTCTACTGTAAGGAACATGAGCTGGTCCGGTGTATCCATCTGATAACACAGCCGGTATCTTACATTGTTCTCTTCGTATACTTCTTCGTAGATGGCTTCCGCCAGATTGATGCCTCCCACCTTCACATACAGCTTATTCTGTGTAGTCAGTTCATAGCTGATGGAACTGAAAGCTGTAGGAACGCTCAGACGTACTTTTTCGATTGCCACACATTCCTGAACATCTGCTGCTCCGTTTTCCGGTGTCATAGTAAGATCTTTCAGGAAATCCGTATTCAGTTCACTTCGGTAGGAAGTGACTGCTGTGATCGTAATGGCACTTAAGTCCAGTTCTTCCGCTGTCTGCCATTTATCGGTGCTCAGATAGTAATACACTTCATATCGGTGATTGACCGGAAGACTGTCCAATACCTTCTGCTGCTCTTCCTTTTTCTTCTGTTCTGTAGTCCAGGAAGCAGTTGGATCTGTGGTCTGGGTGGTGCCATCCGAAGTATCTGCAGTGCTCTTTGTCTCCTCTGTCTCCACCTTACTGTCTTCTGTCTCTGTCAGAGTCTCCCCATCATCATCCGGCACATACCATTCAGAACTGCTGTCACTGGACGTATCACTCTTCCGCATCTCAATGAGACAGTCTGTTTTCAGGATTACCTGTGCTTTTTCAAACAGAAAACTGGTTGCGCTTTCGCTGTAATAGATGACCGGTGTCTCCTTGAACATGTTCATGGCATCTTCCAGGCTCTGCCCCAGCAGTGCCTCATACTGAATATCATCTCTTGCAAAGACGCCTTCAAAGACTTCCCTGCCGGAAGGTGCATACAGGATTCCTGTACCCTGTTCTCTTCCCATATAGAACTGCCCTTCGTATTTCTTGATGCCTGTATCGTAATAGCTGGTACCCTGTCCATGAAACGTACCGCTCTGAAATTCTCCTTCATAGATCATGGTTCCATCTTCGTTATAGAGAACTCCTTCCCCCTGATAAGAACCATTTTCAAAATTGCCTTCATATTCCACGACCTTATCTGCAAAATACAGAACGCCGGAGCCGGAAAACTGATTTTCCTTGAACTCTCCTGTATACTGGGGAGTTCCCCCTGGGTAATACAGGGTTCCGTTTCCATTAAAATTGTTGTTTTCAAAGGCACCCTCATAGACCAGTATGCCATCCTGGGTCCACAAGGTTCCATTTCCTGTGCAGACACCTGCGGAAATGTCTCCGGTATAGACCACATTCCCGTTTGCTGCCCGGATATTGGCTTTTCCAGTGTATTCTCCCAGATCCACATCATCATAATCATAGTAGACAGTTGTGGTTACATTTTCTGTTGCGGTGGTGTCGGACACCGGGGATGCGATCCAGTTAAAGTAGATAAATACTGCCGCACAGCCTGCCAGGATCAGGAAATATACCAGCATTCTGGAGATCCAGAACCTGCCCACCGTAAAATAGTCTTCCGGAGACTTGGCCTCCCCGGATAGGATCTTACGGACCTTGGCATTGATAGGCGCCACCAGCTTGGATGTGATAATGTTCGCATTGAACAGCTGCTGGATCCGGCGCACCACCCGCTGAAACGGATTCATGACCGCTGTGCGGAGTCTGATAAATGCTTTGCCTAAGAGGGAAAAGGCATAGGAACCCTGTACTCCCTGAAATACATGGGTTATGGCATTTTTAATTACCTGAAACAGACTTCCCATCCTCTATATTCCTCCAACTGGTTACTGATTTTTCTCCTGCAGTGCTTCACACCGGAAGATATAATATTTTGCTGCCATGTCTCCCGGATTTTCCCGAAGAACACAGGCATACAGGTTTTTGGCTTCATAGTAGAACCCTTTCTCATAGAGCTCCATGGCTTTGTCAAATGCATGGCGGGTCTGCTTCATGAGCCTGATCTGCTCTGCGCTTCTGTCATCATAGATGTCATAAAGTCCCAGATCCAGATCTGTATTTTTCAGACGGCCGATATACCGGCCTGCGTAAGAATCTTTTCCTGCCAGATGTTCGTATGCGGTATCTGTCATCAGGAACCGGCTTCCCATCTGTCTTAAAAATGCGCCCTCACCCAACAGCTTTTCAAATGCTGGTGCCAGAACAACCGGAATGTAGCGTTCCTCGTCTCCACAGATTCCAAAGTAGACCTCCGTCTGGTCTGCTACAAATGTAACGTCCAGCTGCTCTTCTTTTCCGTAGAGCTTGTTGTCTGCATCAATCCGGGCCAGGATCGTCAGTGCTGTGACCACCGCGGAATCCACTCCGTTCTGGCAGACCAGCATGATACTCTGCAGATTGGCGTCATCCACAATGGGGATCATGTCACTTTGCTGTGCAAACCGGTTCACGGTATTGAAGAACCGGTTCATCAGTGCTTCTGTCTGGTCAAGCGGAAGAGACTCCTCCGGATACATCCGGACATTCAGTACTGCAAAATTTCCTTTTACATTGCTTCCCAGCGTCAGGGCTGCCAGATTGTTCTTTCCAAGCAGACCAATGATGCTCGGTGGAACGAACCGGTAGTAAGTAGCACTCAGTCGTTCCAGGTTGAGGATCTGTACATCAATATCATCTGCCATCTTATTGAACACCTGAGTGATTCCTGTCAGTTCATCCTCAGAAGCACTCTGGATCCGGATACTCCGGTCTCCGTCTGCAAACAACTGCATCTGCCGCTTGATCTCGCCGATGGGGAACAGGATCTGATAGAACAGAACCATCAGTACCACCATGACAATGATCAGAAATGCTGCACACACGGTCACGAAGTCTTTCACATAAGTCGCTGTATATGCGTCTATATTGGAGGTATAGACTCCTGTCTCCAGCAGATACACGGTCTCACCGGAGAGTCCTCCTACCGGTGTGACACATACCATCCGCTCGCCCTGCTGATCATGGATCGTTCCTGTTACAGCTTCACCGGTCAGTGCTGCCTTTCGGTAAAGATCCTCTGCCGGAAGTGTCATGGTAATATCAAAGGGATAAAAGCATGGATAATTTACATCCACTCCAATATACAGATCACCATTTTCATAATAGATCACTCTCGTATACAGATCTCTGGTTGCGATCTGCTGGCTTAAATACTGATAGGCCTCTGTGGAGTAATCATAAGGATATTCAATCTCATTGAAGGACTCCTGGCCAAATAACGCTGCCAGCATATTTCCTTCATCCATCGTCTGTTTTTCAAAATTTTCCTGGATCGCACTTCCGTAATACTGGAAGGAAATGTATCCAAACAGTGCCATGGTGATGACTAACAGTGGAATCGTTGCACTGAGCAGTCTCTCCATGATCGTATGTCCACCCCGGATCGCACTGAAAAATACTCTCAGGATTCCGCACAGGATCAGGATTGCGATCGCGTATAACAACCAGGTCTTCAGCACTTCCAGGATCATATACGGGATTCCGTACTGGAATCCACGGATCACATGTCCACTGCCTTCCACACAGACCAGCATCTGAAAAGAACTGTCCTGACCACTTCTGACCAGTGCAGAAAAGGTATTCAGATTCACCATGGACATAACTGACACATCTCTTGGTGTGTAGAGATTGGATCCGCCGAAAGGACTATTCCCGCTTAAGACCGTCTCCTCACTTCCATCCTCCAGCGTCAGCCGGATAATATTTCCGGTCTCATGTTCTTCCAGATAGACAGCTCCGCTCTCTGCATAGGCGATAAATGTAGGATACATGAGCGTATCCAGTGTTCTTGCCGGATATACCTCCCATACCTCCTGTTCATTGGCACAGTAGATCTTTCCAGAATCAGAGATATAGACCAGATCCGTACCATTTCCCATGGCCTTGTAGATGCCTTCCCCGGATTTCAGCGGATAATATCTGCTGTTCTTAAGAGACAATGTATCGTCAAGGACTGAACCGAACTCATAGCTGCTGCGGACCGCCTGGGTTCCATTGGGATCTGATGCGATCAGAGTAATGGTATCTCCTGATGCATTGACCCATCCATACACGTAATTATCTTCCGCTGTCAGTTCAAATACCTTCTTCTCTTTTCGGAAAAGACTGTCAAAATCAATGACCACCAGCTCCTGTCCGGTCAGTTTTCCCGTATAACGGTTCACCCGGTTGCGGAGTACATAGGTATATCTGTCTCCCACTGCGATGCCTTTGATATTGTACATGTCATTCTTCTTTATCGTCTGGAACTGAAGCGTTCCATCGATAGATCCATTCTGACGGACACGCGCCAGCACGGTACGGTCGCCGTCATACCATCCGGTGACTGTTGTTCCGTCTCCTGCTGCGGATATGCCCAGCAGCGAATCCATAGAGACCGAGCTGTTCCGGATTCCCTGGTATCCTGCCAGAACTCCTGCCAGGATCAGCGCCGTCAGTATGATTATCCTCACAAATCTTTTCATAGGTACCGCCTCTTTTATTCTGTATCGCCCAGATATACATTACCGATGTATTCGATGCCGTTATAACTGATATTGCTTTCGTACGCTTTTCTGACCTTCCATCTGCCATGGATCTGAACTCCCGCATAGATGACTGTCACCGCCACAAGGATCGTTAAAAATGCAGTCATGGCATTGCGGAACAAAAAGCCGCGTACTCTTTGAAAACGACTTTTGAACCACCAGAGAAGTCCTCGCATCTCCACCGGCTTGTCCGGCATATTCCGCACCGCCGAGATCATATGTCCCAGAGACGGAAAACCTGTGGTCGTCATCTTCATATAGAACAGCCGGATATCTCCCGGATAACTGTCCGGTGTCTCGTATTTTCCCTTGTAGTTCAGCTCCAGAATGCCAAATACTTTCTGTGCCACCTCCTGGTAATATCGCTGTTCTTCGATTCCCGGCTGCCACTGGGAAAAATCCAGAAAATAATTGAACTGAACTTCTCCCTCCCGGGTAATATTGATGTTCCGGTCGTTCAGCAGAAGTACTCCCATATCTGCTCCTGCACCACATTCGGCACAGGCTGCAATCAGTCCCAACGCTGCCCGCTTACAGTCTGCGAACTCTACCAGATAGACACCTCCCAGTAAGGACAACAGGTTCTCATGGTAGTACCGGAACACCAGGTTCAATCTGTTTTCATAGATAAACGATCCGATGAAATCCCGGTTGGAAAAGAACAGCCGCTCTGTATTCAGTTTTTCTGTCACTTTTCTTCTGCAATCCGGATCCGCGATCGAAACCATGGTATAAAAGGTTCCCGTATTTTTCCTCAGATCCGTACACACGTAGATGTCATTGACCGGATTCTTAAAGACGGTCCTTACGATCTCCAGTTCCATATTCAATGCTGGAAACATCTGCTCTCACCTGCTCTTCATCAGATTCATCTGTCTGTTTATTCGTCTGCTTTTTTCTGGGAAACGATCACAAATGCGTGGGTAAAGATCTCCGGTTCTCCGATGGCCTCCACCTTAACCTCATATACGCCTTCCTGTGCCGGTGCGGTGTAGACGCCATTGTTGTCGATCTTACCGCCCTCCGGATCCAGCAGCGTATAGCTCAGTGCCGTCTCCTTCATATTGATAAATACCGGTTTCATATGGATACTTCCCTTCGGTGGAAGAACCATAGTATCCGGCTGGATCATAATGCAGCCCTTCTGTTCCTTCTGGTTATAGACTCTCTGCTCCAGATCCTCCGGCTTGTATGCGTACCAGCGGATACGGATCCCCATCTTGCCGATCTTGACTTTCGGCCGGATACCTACGATAAAGGTGCCTCTGTCAGGAAGGATCTTGATTGCCTGATCCACTGATAAGATCTTGTCATCTGTAACAGTGGTGTCCTCAGCAAAAATGCTTCCATCTCCCAGGATAATGGATTCCCGGTCGCCCTGGATCAGATTGTCTCTGCTGATATATTCAATACCGATTTCCACACAGACCGGTCCATTGCCAAGTCCATGCATGATCTCATCGGAAAAATAAGACTTTCCGCTCTCGCCGCCATTTCCCAAAGACATCTCAAATACGCCACTGGAATGAATCCGTCTGTCAGTCTGTGCGGTCTCTTTTTCGCCTGTCACCGGAATCTCTGTCTGAGATACCGTCTGATAGCCTATCTCCTGCTCCGGAACCAGATATTCATGAAGCTGCTCCAGGATCATCAGTTCCTCTGCGCTGCTCACATACTGATCAAAAGGAGCCTGCCGCACCTGGTCGATCATGGAATGCTGTGCAGAACGGATCAGGTGGATCGATGCGATCCAGAGCTTCTCATCATAGGTTCTGTCAAGATCCACATCCAGCGTACCTCTGGTGCTGGTCTTTCGCACATGCTCAAGCACGGTTCCCTGTACAGCAGCCACTGAAAATGCCATATCCTCTGCAGATTCCTGTCCGGTCGGTGTTGTCACCCGGATCTGCTCCACCCGAAGATTCACACCTTCATTTCCGAAGATGTAATCTTCCGGCCGGAATGCTTTCTCAATCACATATACATCTCCATATTCCTGACTTACGTTGTCTGCATGAACTTCGCAGATTCCCGGAACCAGTCCTTCTGCTCCCATCTGGCAGGAGAAAGAATAGACACCCGGCATATGGCTGATCTTCTCGATTCTGATCCGGCTTTTCAATGCCACCCCTGGAACAAGGAATGCAGGTACTTCCTGCGTCACACAGATATCTTCATCCTGATACAGGATCTGTGTCTTCAGGTATGCATCCAGTCTCTCTTCATTGCGGATACAGTCCTTTCTGTCACATAAGAACAGACGGTACTGCTCCTTTTTCCGGTTAAATTGTCTTCCCTCTTCTCCGGTTCCTTCGTTCATCACCGCATAGACAGGATCTGTATCCTCTTCTGCGTAGGCAATTCCCAGAAAAGCATGCTCAGTCTGAAGCTCTGCATATCCTTCAATCGTAGAGAGCTTGATCACCTGGGTCCGCGGAACCACGATCTCTCTTCCCGCTGCATCCAGTGCCAGCCCTGACTGAAGAACAATGGAGGAATCATCTGCTTCGATCACATCCATTCCGTAGACGATGCCGACTCCGTGGAGCAGTCGGTTCACCAGTCTTCTCTTGTCATTCATATAGGACTGCTCATTCTGGAAATCCCTGGATGTGAGCATCTTCCCATAATAGTAATTGTTCCTTTCAAAGGAATAATATTTCCGATTAACCATCTTCCTCCTCGTCCTCTCTCTTCATCTTTCTGACTCTGTAAAATAACAGGATTCCGACTGCTGTCAGCACAACTGCTATGCTGTATCCCACTAAAAGCCACGGGAACTGACTGCCTGATTCCTGAAATTCCACCGGTGCTGCAATGGCATAGGTGCTTAAGTGATTCGTCTTAATATATGCTACCCCGCCGGAACGTCTGGTACTATAAAACTGTACCGATCCGTCCTCTGCAAGATATACGATCTGGATCAGGGTATTTTCATATTCTGCCGGAATCGGAAGTCCGATCTCAATCTCTCCATCCGGCTGAACTGCCTCTCCATTCACCTGAAGTTCCACTTCATAGCCTGCCACCACGCCATAGGAATCACTGAGCATCTGCTTTACCATCCGCTCGGAAGTATCTGTGATCTTCACCTGATCCACTTTCAGCTGTACGTTGTCCGGTATGGTTCCTTCTTCTGAAGCAACCACCACTCCGTAGGTGGCATTTTTGAGTACCACGTCAGTATAGGAAGGTCCCGACTCTGTATCCGAATAGCTTCTCCGGCTCATGAGTCTGCCGTTATCCCCCTGATCGACCGTTGTCTCTTCTGTCTCTGCCTCCACGATCACTTCCGGTTCCCTTACCGTGTAGCCCACTGTCAGAACTTTGCTGTTCTGCATATGATCTTTCACGGCGATCACCTTGAAATTAGTTGCCCGGTTGATCTCCAGCGGCCCTGTGTACAGTTCCAGTCCATTCTTGTCATTCAGATCCGGTTCTGCTCCGTCTGTGCGGTAGTAGATAGAAACCCCTTCTGTCTCACAGGTAAATGCAACCTCTGTTCCCATATCCAGCTCTCCGCTGGCGAAGCTTGCAACCGGTGCTGACACCTGGCTGGCAAATCCATAGCTGAAGGTACTGATCTCTGACTGCTGATAATCCTCTGCCACAGCAATGGCTTTAATGGTCACTGCACTGTCCACTGTGATATTTTTCTTATACAGATTGCTTGCGGTGGTAGGATCTTCTCCGTTGGTCGTGTAGTAGATCTTACCCGTCTCCACTGTCAGTTCCACCACACTCTCACTGGTAAATACTGCTCCGTCCGGTACGGAAGAAGTAGGTGCTGCCAGCTTGTCCAGGATCTGATAGGTAAAGGTCGCTGCCGATACGGCTTTATCTGTACCAGATGCTACTGCAATGGCTTTGATCGTTATATTTTCACCCGGCGTTCCCTGGATCGTAACTGCACTTCCCTGGGTACTGCTCTCCGTCGGTGTGGAGCCGTCCGTGGTATAGTAGATCTTTGCTTTGGATACGTCCGTATTCAGATGGATGACCTCACCATTCTTCACAGTGCTTCCGGTCTCCTTATCTGCAAAAATACCACCGTCATACCCACTGATGCTGTAGCTGTAATAGCCTACCTCACTGTCACTGTAACCGGTTCTGGATGCATATGTCCGAAGGGAAACCACGTCTCCCGCCTTTCCGCTGAGGATCACGTTGGTACCGATCAACACATTTTTATTTCCTGATTTTTTCGGATCACTTCCATCTACGGTATAGTAGATGGTTGCATCTTTATCTGCTTCCAGTTCGATCACCGTACCGGATGCCACCACTGCTCCCGTATCAATCGACGGAGTTGGCACTGACAGTTTATCCGACACCGTGTAGGCAAATGTGACGATCTCACTCTTCATGCCATCCTTCACCGCGTAGGCTTTGATGGTCGTCTTTTTACCGATCACAAATGGATTGCTGCTGTCATATACATTACTGGATTCCGTTGGATCCTTTGGAGTATCATTTCCATAAGCGACTTCATAGTAGATCACTGCCCCCTCTGTGGCAGTCTTCAGTGTCACCTGTGTGTTCTCTGTGACTGCTCCAGCAGAAGGTGTGGCATAAGGTGCTGTCACCGCTGCCGGATACTGGAAGATCAGTCTGGAAATGTTACTGCTGGCAAGTCCTTTACAGTAAGCTACCGCTGTGATCGTGATAATGGATGAATCACCGATCTCTGGAACGGTAATTCCCTGAGATGCATTGTACTTTTTCGTATTATCATTTTTTGCTTCCATGCCGGAACCATCTTCTGCCGCTCCATAAAGCGGTTCTGTTCCATCCATGGTATAAAAAATCACTGCACCTTCCGTATTGGAATACAGGCGGATCTTGGAACCGCTCTTTACTGTTGCACGATTCTCAGAACTGGTGGCCGGTATGGAAAGCACCGGCTCCACGACTGCCTGGTCTTCTACCATATAGGTGAAGCGGGCAATGGCGCTGTCTTTCATAATGCGGTAATTCTTTTCTACATTATCGACAGTATAAGAACCTAATTTACAGGCAATCGCTGTGATCGTGGCTGTACTTCCGTAGGAAGCAAAATCTGTTGTGATTCTTAAGGAATCCGCTGCTTTAAACTCATATGTACCGGGTCCCAGACTAAGTACGCCTTCTATAATATTGACTACCGGTGCACTTCCATTTGTTGTAAAAAAGATTCGATAACCAGTTCCCTCATTACACAGCAGATTGATCCGGTCTCCCATCTTGATGGTTGTTCCGTCAGCCACACTGGCTGTAGGAGAAGGTGCCTGATTCCTGAGTGTAATACCGTAACTGAAGCGGTCCGCATTTCCGATCACATATCCATCTGCCAGTGACTGTGCATTGATCGTCAGAATATTTTCTTTATAAATACTCTCATCTACAACGATTTTTTTTGCTTTATCATACAGATAGGTACCTTCTTCACAACGATACCAGAGTCCGTTCACTTTCACATACTGAGTAGTTCCAAGCACTATAGCCGTACAAGAGCTCTGTGTAACCTGATTTGTCAGCTTTGTCCATTCCTTTGAATCTTTTATTACTTTTGTAAATGATGGATTAGATCCATCTACAGTGGTGTAAAATATCAGGGCATTACTTTCTGTACTGGTCAGTTCGATCAGCTCGATCTGGTCTCCAATGTCAACTCCATCTTTAATCTCCTGTCCGTTCATATATGCCGTTGCGGTAATCTTTCCTGTCTGGGCAGTAATATATTTCAGACTGTACTTCTTTGGCACACTGGTCATATAACCGCTGTTCGCCTGGGCTTTTACTCTGACATACAGATATTTGTTTCTGCCAAGATCCACCGGTTTCCCATCCCAGTCCGTCCACAGCTTTTCCCGCATCTCATCCAGCTTCTGATCTGTCAGATAATATTGGAAAGAAATTCCTGTTTCAGAAGATTTTTCATGAGTAAATGCAATAATTGTGTCGTCCTCTGAAACTTCTGTTGTAATATTTTTTCCGCTCTCCAGAGTCACACCCGGTGCTTCCAGTCCTTGAAAATGATAGGTCCAGTTTGTCGGAAGGTATCCATCAGCAGCAGCAATCACATAGATACTGGCACCTTTTGCTTCCAGTTTTTCCTTCGTAAGTTGGATCTTTCCATCATATAGCAGGACTTCTCCTTTACTTTTGCACCGATACCAGATCCTGTTGACTCTCACATAACAGCCGGTCTCATCTTTTATAACCGTTGCTTGTGTTCCTTCTGCTTTCTGATTCAGACTTGTCCGGGTAGATTCCTCCACACGTTCCAGCTGTATATCATCCGCATCCAGCGTATAAACCATGACCGTATTGGCTGTCCAGTCCGCCGGAGCTTTTATCTGCACTACTCCGGAGCCAATCTTCCCATCCTCTGTCACAGTCTGATCTGCCTGTGTTGTTATCTCAAATGCAGACCATGTCTTTGGTTCCTTATATGTTAATTCATAGCAGATAATATTCGCGCTCACATAATTTCTGGAAAATCCAGTGTCTGGTGCTTCTACCTTCAGATACAGATAGTTGTTGTCTGTATCTGGAAATTCCAATGGAAGATCTGTCGCTTTCAGAAGCTTCCAGGAAATACTCTCCAGATCATTGCCTGAAACTGGCGTGTCCGAAAAATAATACTGGATCTTAGCCTTCTTTCCAGCTTCCTCATATTCATCGAAAGCTGTACTTCCAATCGTATACGGATTGTCTATCTGGATACCTGCGATCCGGTCTTCAAGCGAGATCTCCAACTCACGCTCACCCTTCCCGGTCGCTCCGCTTTCCAGCTTCAGGTATGGCTCCTGCAGTTTCTGTACCTCATGAACTGTATCTCCGCCGCCAGCTTTTCTTCCATTCTTCACTACCATCGTATGGATCGTTGCCAGACCATTATTATCATAAGGAAGAGAAAAAGCTCCTGTATATGTCTCGACATCGTCTCCACACCTATACCACAATCCATTCAGTCTGATATATTTTTTACCATCAACTGTGACCATTCCCTGCTCTTCATTGTGATTTTTTAATTTCTCTGTATCGCTATAGGGAACTTTTTGCAGCGAAACCTTCTTTCCATTTGTCGTATACAGGATCTGTCCATCTGTCTCATCTGTCTGTAGCGTTGCTTTATCTGCTTTAAGATCAGCTGCATTCGCCAGCTGCAATGAAGATGTCAAAGTTATGGTCGTCTCTTTTGCAGGCTCCAATAAATATTTGATCCCATATTCCTTTACTTCACTGTTTCTCCAGATATTCTCACTCGTTGACTTAGGAACCGACCGGAGATACAGCCACTGATAACTTTTTACATCTACGGTTTTACTGCCGTTCCAGTCCTTCCAGTCCTCGATCTCGGATGGATTTGCAATCTGCTTATCCGACAATACATATTGAAGCTTTCCACCCTGGCAGGCTGTTGTATAGCTTGTTTTTTCTTCTTCTGTCAGATCTGATGGCACCGCCATATCCAGTCTTATGATTGTATCATCTGCAGAGATTGCATCCGAGGACAGATTTTTTCCGCTTTCCAGAACAGCTGTCAGCGAAAGTACCCTCTTCGCAGTGTTACTAAGCTTATAACTATGTACCTTGAAGATTGCTGCCGCATATTCAAAGCGAATGTTCGTCTGTTTGAGTCCCCAGAATCTTCCTTCACCAGAGATATAAAGATCACCTTCCGATACCGTCAGCATATCCACTCGCACAACTTCTTTTCCATCTGTCATCAATGGAAGCTTCATACCAGGCTGATACAGTTGATATCCCGTCTCCTTCGCCGCATTGGCAACTGCAATACTGAATGTATGATTTCCATCCTTATTCTTTGCCATCAGCACAGATTCATTGCAGTCTGGTCCGTAAATCTTCCTGACTGCCGCCTCAAACTCTGCGGAACCATCACTGCTGTCTGATTTTGTCACCAGCTTATAATAGGTTCTGGTCTGTGCAACGGTAAAACGATCATACTGAGCCGCATAGCTGTAATCCCTTTTAGTCCGGTATTTTACAGAATAGCTATTCAGATGATAATCCACATTGGAATTGAACGTCATGGAAAAGGTCGCATCCTCATCCAAATACTTTGCAGTCACGGTTCCATCTGACAATTCTGTCGTCACATTCTGTCTCGAAGACTGGATCTGCACCTTTGCATCCGTCACATTTTGAGTCATCTGCATATTTATATTCCGGATCCGGCAAGGCTTATTGTTGTTTGCCGTTCCATACCAGAAATCTACATCTGGAACATCTCCATTCAGGATAATCGGTCCTTTTTCCTGTTCCGCCTGTACCTGCAGAATCGTATTTTCCAGGCCAATCCAGAGTAGAACCGCAACAAGCAGCAGACTGACGATTCGCATATACCAGTGTCTGCCGGTTTCCGGATTATGAAGTTTTCGCATCTTCTGTTCCTTCATGCTTCTGCTCCTTGTATCTTCCTGCTGATGACTCCGGCGGACAAAACCTCCGCCGGGCAGTCATACGTTCTCTTTTATACTGTGATGGTATCACAACTGTCACTTTCGTTCATTACTCGTTCGGGTAGTCTTTCGGATAAAATAGATAATTCCACCCAGTACACACGCTCCAGCCAGAATCTCCAGAAGCATCAGCCATGGAATCTGGAACTGTCCGCTTTCCGGATCTTCCAGTCCTACCAGTGCATAATTACTGAAATGATCCGTATATGCATATGCCATACCATCTTTTCTTCTGGTCTCCTGTCTGGTGATCTTATCATTGTTGTCGATATAAATAATGGTCACTGCTGCATTTTCATATTCTGCCGGAATAGGAATGCCGATCTCCACCTGGCCGGCAGGCTGCACCTTACTGCCGCCTTTCATCAGATACATATCATATGATGCCAGGATCTTATAGTCTTCCCCGAACAACTTCTTGACATTTTTCGCTGCAGTATCTGAACATGCTTCTGCTTCTGTGATCAGGACTGTATTCTCATCCAGAGATGCCTCTGTACCAGATACAACCGTACCGCACTCGTTTTCGCGAAGGATCCGGTCCTCATATGCAGTCTCATCAAAATCATCTTTTCTCGCAAGTCCCGACACATCCGTATCATGCAATGCTTCTGCCTCGGCCTGTGCTTCCGCCTCTTTCTTTGCTTCCACTGCCGGAATGGTATCCACCAGATACTGGAAAGTTCCAACCTTTGATAACTGGAGATCCTCCCGATATGCCACCGCTTTTACCGTAACTGTGCGGCTCACGATGATACCTTCTTCTGTATATTTCAAAAGCATATCCAAGGTATCCAGCGTCGGATCTGTCCCATCTGTCGAGTAATAAATCTGAGCATTCGCCGTATCTGTCCGAAGCGTAACGACCGTGCCTGGTTCCAGCGCAGAACCGCTTTCATAAGATGCCTTTGGCATATCTGCCCGTTGAGCTGCTGTATACTGGAAGGATGCCACCTCGCTGATCTCTCCATCCTTAGATACTGCAATCGCCTTCAGATTCGTTGTCCGGTTGATCAGAACCGGCTCTTTATACAGGTTTGAACTCTCTGTCGGTGTAGTTCCATCTGTGGTGTAATAGATTTTTTCTGCAGAAGAGCTTAACTCTACACGTTTTGCAATGGTCAGTTCTCCACCTGACGGAGAAGCAGTCGGTGCAGATGGCCGTTCCTTGATCCTGTACGTAAAAGTACATACCGTTCCCGCATCTCCATTGATCTTTGCTACCGCCTTGATCGTAAAGGTACTTCCGGGAGTTCCGTTGATGGTAACTACCGTTCCTTTGATACCAGAATCTGCAGGAGAAGAACCATCTGTGGTATAGTAGATCTGCGCATCTGTCACATCTGTCATCAGGTTCACTTTCGATCCATTGGACACTTCTGATCCCGTTGCCACATCGGCTGTTACGCCTCCCATGTTCTTGCTGATCTGATAGGTAAATGTAGCCACTTCACTGGCTGATTTTCCATCCATGACCGCATATGCCTTCACCGTCACCTGTGCGCCTGCTGCTCCGTCCAATACCAGATCACTTCCTGACACTACAGAAGAACTGCTTCTGTCTGTAGGATCACTACCATCTGTAGTGTAATAAATAGTTGCTCCACTGGCTGCCTTAAGCTTCAGACGGGTTCCCCTTGATACCATGGCACCGCTTTCGATGGATGCTGTTGGAGATGCAAGCTGATCTTTGGTTGTATATGTCAACGTTACGATTGCACTCTTGACTCCATTTTTCACAGCAAATGCCTTGATCACTGTTTTTCCATTGATCACAATTGGCTGTGCCTCATCAAACACCGAACTGGACACTGTAGGATCAGCCGGAACGGATCCATCTGTGTTGACCGTATAATGGATCGTTGCTCCATCTGTCTTGTTCTTCAGCAAAACCTTTGTCCCCAGATCCACACTGCCGGACGGAATATTTGCATAAGGACTCTGCACAGAATCCGGATATGCATAGATAAATATTGCTTCTGGACTGTTCTTATACTCGGCTGCCACAGCGATCGCATGTACCGTAAAATATCCTTCTCCATCCAGCGGCATGACGATTCCTTCTGCCGGATTATAAAGTCTGGTATTCTCTCCATTCGTTATCTTACCGTCCTCGGCCTTGGTAATTTCCGGCGAAGATCCATCTACTGTATAATAAATATCTGCACCATCTGTCGTGGTCGATAACAGGATCTTATCTCCCGGAGTCACTACTGTGGGATTCTTTTCCTGCGTCACAGGTGTCGCCGTTGGCTTCAGTGCCTGTTTTTGTTCCGCGATCATATAAGTAAAGCAGTACACGTCAGTGCTCTTCATTTCCTTCACTTTATACTCTTCATCCCACTTCACTGCCCGGATATTAACCTGGAAGGTATCTCCATAGTTACCATCCACCCGAATTCCTGTGCTGTTGTCATATAACAACGTTCCATTCTCTTCGGGCTTCTCTGCAACATTATTATCATTTGTTTTATACAAAAGCTCCGCACCTGATGTCAGAGAACGGAAGGAAATATAACTGCCTTTCTCAACAACTGCTATCTCAGCTGTCTCTCCTCCCGGCGAATATTTGGTCGGAAGAGAAGCCTCCGGTACTGCCACTGGTTCAGAAGGTTTTACCTTGTAAATATAGGTTGTCATAACAGAAGGTGATGCATTCTCTCCCACAGAGACCACCCCAATATACCATGTGGTATTTTTTTCCTCCTCGTTGTTATAGAATTTTATTTTAGTACTTTCAGTATACTCTTTTAATTCTCCAGATTCTTTCGGTACAATATGATACCATCGTTTTCCAATCTGATAATATCCCTTTTCATTTTCATGGGGTTCTGTTACTCTCTCTGCTGTTATTTCAACATTTTTTGCTGACGTTCCTGTCAGATAAAATGTTGTTGTACCGCTTTCCCGTCTGCCTATGGTGACCTGTGTTCCAGACTGAAGTTCTGTAGCTGCATTTTCATTTGCTTCACTGTCAGGCTGATTATACACAGTTCTGGGTGATGTATAAGGATAAGAAGCAACTCTTCCGAATATATATTCCTGACTTTCAATCGCACTGTATACTGTACCTTCAGCATTGCTTAATCTCATATACACATAGCAGGCGGCACTGTTGGTATCATTGCTTACCTGTATCGGAGCTATATAGTCTTTCCATTCCGTATCTTCCCACAAAACCGTATCCTTATATGCTGTCGTCTTGATCAAATACTGAACGCGAGACATTGCCTCCGGTTGATGATTCGCTGTCACTACCAGTATATCTCCCGGAAGGATTTTTCCCTCTTCTGGTATCGCATCTCCTTTCCCTGCAGTCTGATCATACTGATAGTACATAGATGCTGTGATACCCGCCTTTTCTGTCAGGGACAGACTTCCAAAGCAATAAACTGTATCCGGATAATGCTCCTTTTGCACTTTTACATAGAGGTATTGACCGGTTGCAGCCTTATCTGGAAGGAGCATTTTTCCATTTAACACAGTTGCCCATCCGGTTAATGTAGTTTCCTCTTTTGTCCAGCTTACATTTGCATCATCTTTTTTCCATTCACTGGTAACATCCTCACCTGAGATCAGATACTGATAACTGCACCCATTGATCTCCTGACCTCTCAGGAAAATCTCTTCCTCTGTCTCATAGGTTCCGCCTGACTGGAACGGCTGTTCTACCGCATCTCCTTTCTTATCATAATACCCTGCTGAGAACACCTCCGGTTTCGGCAATCTTTCTCTGTTTGCACTGTTGTAAGAAGGCGATACTTCTTCCTCATATATCTTTCCATTTTTTATCGGTACTGCAGTGATCTGTACAGCATCCCCTTCAAACGGAAAATATACATTGCGGTTAACCCTGGTTGCTGTGAGTGCTCCATCTTTTCCATAACAGATAACCAGACCACTGGTCTGAATATTCGAATTAAGTGCCAGAACGATCTGATCCTCTAATGTCTTGTCATTTTTCCGCACCACACTCCATGCTGACTTGGTATCAGCCTCCGTTTCATCTGCAGGTTCCCATATAAACACAGGTTTTTTATTTCCTTCTTCATACGGGTAATATGCTGCCGGCAGCTCTTCACTGGTCTTATAACACTGTACATACTGGAAATATCCGTCTGTTGCATAGACAGATACTGGTCGATAATAACCGCTGTCACCCAGCTCCAGCATATTTGTCTCACTTTCATATACTGTGTTTTCCACATCTGTCAGATGCTTTCTTGCCTGGTATATGGAATAATATTCAAATGTACGGCCTGATTTCTGATCTGTAAAACTAATCTGGACTCTGGGACCTGCCGCCTCCTTCTGGAACGTAAAAACATCCTTTCCTTCCGCTGTTCCCGGATTCACCAGCCATTTCAGATTAAAGTCATCTGCCCGGCCTTGTGCCGTAATATCTGTGGATTCATAGTAGGAAAAAGCAGTCCAATAATTGCTCCATGTATTCTCCGGTTTTGCCTCTGCTCCTGTCTTCGCATCGGTCACTCTAAGACCACTTCCCAGATCCCCTTCTGATGAGGCTGCCGGTGCAATCACTCTTGTAAGGCTTCCCGTTCCGCTTCCTGCTGCCAGTCCTGTCACTGCACCATCTACGGAACTCTTCACTGCTCCGGTCAGATAGACATTCTCTATCTTACCATCAGCAGCCACTTCTCCTGCTATTCCGCCAGCCTTCAGCTCTGGCTGATTATCCATCTCTCTTCTGTCTGCCTGCAGTATTGTCAGATTCTGCCGGATTTCCTGGATCGTCCCCTCATTTCTACCAGTCAGACCACCTGCTGCCAGATTCTGGGCTGACTTCACAGTACCCTGCTCTTCAGTTTCAGTAAACGGTTCCCCTGACTGTTTTTTTGATTTTCCCTCATCATACGTATAAGTCGGCAGCGTTCCGGCATAAATATCACAGCCCTCGATCACCACTTTCACTGTTCCATCTGTCGGACGGGATGTGATCTTCTTTGTCAGAACAACGGATTCCTTTGGTTCCAGATTTTGACTGTTATAGGTCGTATTTCCTGTCGCACTGTCTGTCACCATATAACTGTTCCTAGACCAGGCGCCTTCCTGTACTGTCCAACCAGCCCCAGTCAGATCTGTTGAAATA
>OGKG01000597.1_pt1 | contig 46528 bp, 30 predicted proteins | sample 1572201 | NCBI WGS metagenome assembly OGKG01 (sample SAMEA2582146, study PRJEB24529) | metagenome | biome: Human gut stool | place: China | collected 2011 | reverse complement strand
AACGACCCCGAGATTACAAATCACGTGCTCTGGCCAACTGAGCTAAAGAGGCATTCATTTTTTATCAGTATCAATCTCTCTCGATTGCGGGTGCAAAGGTACGTATTATTTTTTAATATGCAATAGTTTGGGGGCATAATGTGTAATATTTTTTTCTAAAAACTCTCCGAACTCTGTTCGGAACTCGGAGAGGGCTTTCTGTTTATGTTGGGATATTGTTATTCTTTCTTCAAAAGTACCTCATTTATAGCTTTTTTGAAGTCGGCCTTTCCCATTGCCTCTTGTGCCGTCTGCGGTTGTCCGTTCATTGGGCAGAAAAGGAGGGAGGGAATACTTCTGATACCGAAAGAGGCGGCCAATCCCTCTTCTTTTTCCGTATCTACCTTATAAATATCGATTTTTCCGGCATATTCTTCTGCTAATTCTTCTAAGATAGGAGCGACCATCTTACAAGGTCCGCACCAGGTGGCATAGAAATCCACGATACAAGGTTTGTCTCCTTTGTACACCCACTTGTTGGGGCTGGCTTCGTAGTTCGCTACTTTTTTCAGAAATTCCGTTTTTGTCAATTCTTGTACTTTCATGTTTATTCTCCTTATTAATTGAGGTTTATATTCTTGTTTATTGATTATATAACAAAGGTATGCTATTTATTCCATTTCGTTATTGGACATTTTTCCCTTATAATTGGAAATATTACTATATTGCTTGAGTTCCAGTCATATTGTAAATAAAAAAGCCGTCCGGTATGTTGCCGGGCGGCTTTTATCTGGAGTTTAAAGAGCTTTAATATCTTTTGCCAACGGTATCCCAATCGATGATTTTCCATAAAGCGTTCAAATGATCGGGACGGCGGTTCCGGTAATCCAAATAGTAGGCATGTTCCCACACGTCGAATCCCAGGATCGGTTTCAATCCGTGAGCAACCGGGTTGCTACCGTTAGCTTCTTTGGTAATTGAGAGTTTTCCGTCTTTATCTTTAGCCAGCCATACCCATCCTGAGCCGAATAGACCGGTTCCGGCAGCTACGAATTCCTTCTGGAAGTTCTCGAACGATCCCCAAGTCGCGTCGATCGCTTTGGCGAGGGCGCCGGTCGGTCTGCCACCGCCATAGGGGGAGAACTGGGTGAAGTACAAATTATGATTAAGCGTCTGTCCGGCATTGTTAAAGATAGCACCGTCGGATTCTGCCACGATCTGTTCTAATGTAGCGTTTTCGAACTTGGTTCCCTGAATGAGGTTGTTCAGGTTATTTACATAAGTCTGTAAATGTTTGCCATGATGGAACTCAATCGTTTCTTTACTTATAACCGGTTCCAGCGCGTTGGCTGCATAGGGTAACTGGATTAATTCAAATTTCATAACTTTTTCTTTTTTATCTGTTATTTGACTATTATTACTATTATTTGTTATCAACAATAATAAACTGAGACATAATGTAAGCATAATCAATCTGTTTTATGTTGTTTCTACTATTCTAACATTCCCTGCTCGAAATTTGTTCATAGAATGAAATGCATATTATTTATCGCGGGATAGACTTTATCTATGAACGGAATGTACTATCTTCGCCAACCAATTAAAATAAACACAATAATGACAAAAATTCAGGAAACACTGGTTGCGTTGCCAGAGGAAAAGAAAGCTCTGTTTATCCCGGCTTTCGGAGATGTGGACAAGTTTTATACGACCGTTTATCTGATTGCCCGAAACGAGCATGTGACGGAGCTGGAAAAACCGGACCGTTACGAAGACCGCTTGCAGGTGATCCGCCAGATTCGTGGCAAGGTGGAGAAGTTGGTGAGTTCTTTCGGGTTGGACGGCTCTGAGATCGTGGCAGATATCGCCAGCGATTATTTTGAAGATTACGTGAATTATAAGGAACCGGATATCCGGATGACGAATGAAGAGTTTCTCGGTATCATACAGAAGGTAGCGAGGGAGTGAGAAGAATTATGATGGAAGTGTGTCGAAACCTCCTTGTCCCTGCACTTGATGCGGGGCCGCAAAAGGACAGACCTTATCAATCAGATTTTTATAGGGTCGGTTTTAATGCGATCCCACATCAAGCGCGGGAACAGGATAGTTTCGACACACTACCATCATAATTACTTCTTCAGCCGTTTTTCCAGCAATCGCATATAGTAGCCGCCGACGACTGAACGGGCCTGGAATCCACGTTGTGTTCCGTCAGAAGTGTAATGCCAGTCGCTCAACGGGACGCGTGAGGTCGTTTCGTTGGCGTATTTCCAGACCGGAAGCATGAACGTTTCAAAATCGGCCGTATTGCCGGTCAGGCAGGCACTCCACAGAATCCAGTCGGATTTGGTATAATCTTCGCGGTTGTCCAGCGGCAGACCGTATTTGTTTTGTCTGGTCTTGTAGTAAGCTGTTTCCGTTTCAGCTATTTCCGAAGGGAATATATTCAGATCTAACAAGCGGTCCCAAACCAAATTATATTTCTGACTCCATGTACCGGACTTATCGAAGGTCAGCTTATAGTGATCCCCGTCTTTTGCCATCGAAATCCATTTGCCAGCCATTTCACGAGCTGTCGCCAGATAAGAATCCGCTATTTCCTTCTTTCCCAACATTCCGGCCATCTTGCCGTAGCCGGCTACACCCATGATGGCCTTGATGGACAGGTTGGTGTTGTGAGCGAAATGACCGGCGAAATCGTCCGTACATAACTGGTTGTCCGGGTCAAGCCCCTCTTTTTTCAGGTAATCGGCCCAGGTTGTCAAAACATCCCAATGTTTGGCCGCATAATCCGCATTTCCTTCGATTATCGCAATGGCTGTCGCGAGGATCAGCATATTGCCGGATTCTTCGACCGGCATATCGCCGCCGTAGGTCTGTCCGTTAGCCTGCGGATACGTGCCGACATCGTGTGAGGGGAAAGGCTTGTTCCATCTGCCACTTTCGCTGTAGTAAAAGATCGGGTTCATCATCCCCTTCAGGAGCTCGGGGTTATAGCATAAGAACATCGGTGCCGAAGGGTAGGTGATATCGACCGTCCCGATCGAACCGTTGCTGAAATTCTCTTTCGACAGGAATAGCAGGTTGCCTTCCTTGTCTGTCACTAACTTATGGGCGGAAATGGCCTGGCGATAGGCCAGGGCGCACAGCTCGGCATATTTTTGTCCGCCGGCGGCCGCTGTTTCCTGCATCAGGCGTCCGTCGAAGTCCGCACACCGTTTCATCATTCCGGCATACTCTTTCTGGCCTTTGGCGAAGGCATCGAAAATGTCCGTCTGCCCGTTGTGCTTCCAGTATGCCATCCGGTTGTCATTGAAATACTGGATCGCATACAGATCGTCATATCCGATCAACAAGTGCCCTGACACGGTCTTTTCGTTTACCTTGCCCAGGTTGTCGGAGTAGGCGAGGACTGTCATCTGTTTTTCCATATCCGGAGACACATTCTCTGCCTTGCCGGACAGTTTGCCGTCGGACATGAATGCTTTTTTGGCAGCATAATATTCGTCTATGGCAACTGTCACATCCGGGGATTGTACGGCTGAAAGATAGAAATAGCCCCAGTCGATGCGAAGGTCGTCTCCCTTCTTGCCCAAAACTTCCTGGTCGACAGAGCCGGTCTTCAGATAGACATACCCGTCTTTTTCGATCTTTTCGAAGGTGACAGGCTGGTCTGTCGTGTTGACGGCCCATTGCGGAGTCGCTTCGAGGTATAACTGGACTTCGTGTGTCCGACCATCTAACGAACGGGCCTGATACGTGATATAATTGTACGGGGCGGTCATGGCCTCCAGGTCGTCCATCAGCATCGGAGCAGTGAAGATCAAATCCAGTTCGACAGGGCCGCATTCGAACGTATAGTACGTCTGTGTCGGCATGACGGTGGTCGCCGTCTGGACCGCTTTATTGTCAAACGTGTCTCCCCGTTTTACCTTCTTCATGATTCCCATGTCCACGTATGCACCTCCTCCGTTGTTGCGGCAGTGGGCAGCCAGGATGTTCCCCGTCGGTTTGAGCGTGTTGGCCACTTCCTGCGGGATTTCCTTCAGCAGGTCGTAATCCAACCCGTTGCCGGTTACGGCCACCTGCTTACCGTTGATGTACAACTCGATGTTGTCGTCGTGCGAATATTGCAGGAACAGATCTTCCTTATCCGTCCCCTCAGGCCAGTCGAACGAGCGGCGTACCCAGATGTCGCCGTCTTGCCAGGGAGTGGAGCGATACGGATTATCGTCTGTCCCGAATGCCGCCTTGCCTGTTTTCCAGCCTTTTGTCTCGTAATCGACGGCGGTCCATTCTCCCTCCGGCAGCTCGAATGTGTAGGTCGCCTCCCATAAGCCGGAAGCCGCCGTACCGATAACTGGCGTCACCTCTACTTTGTCCGCTCCCATGAACCGGTATGAAAAACCGTCTACACGCAGGCTTCCCAATAGCGGGAAGTTACGGCCGGTCCAGTGGCGCACGCTTTCTTCGTTCAGGCGGTCGGCAAACGACCAGGCGCTGGTGTACGGGTCGATCGTTACCAGCGGTGTTGCCGGCGCCCGTAATTCGTTTTTGGCAGCAGGGGCATATACTTCGTTTGCGATACGCGTGTTCGACGAACAAGCACTCAGCAAAGCGACCGTACAAGCCGATAGCAGCATGATTTGTCTTTTCATTTTGTCTTTACCTTAATTATTATTGATGATTTTAAATAATCTTTCCCTTTTTCGGTTGCCCGAAATTAAAAATAAAAAGCGATAGTCGGAAGCAACAAAGTTCTGCTACCGGCATATTGCAAGATTATTGAAAGCATTTGCATGATTTTTAAAATATCAAAATGTCATTACGACCCCATGTAAATCGGATTAGTACCCCATATATTTGGAATTACTATAGCGGGTGATATTTTTTAACGTTTCTATTTAAACTGGGGAGTGGCTGTTTTGCTGACGAAATGATATCGGGCAAGGCAGACATTGTTTTCATGGGCGGAGTAGAACCTCGCCTCTACGGGAGACCTTGAAATAACTTTTTTTGTGCTTCTTCTGTATGTGTATGTGATGGATAACGTTTATTTTTGTCGGTTACAGCAGTGCTGTTGTGGAATAGTGATAAGAATAGTTGATAAAATTAGGCTTTTTAGGCAAAAATCGATGAGGTACTTTACTAATATTTTGCGTTGGATATCTTCACAGGAACACTTATATTTCTTGTTCGGCTTGCTTTTCATCATTCCGAACTGTGTTTTTCTGTTCACAGAGCCTTTACCTGTTCCGGTGGGCCTTGCTTCTATCGTCATGCCGTTGGCGTTCTGGATGGGAGTTCTGCTGCTGGCGCGTAAACCCGGAGTGGTGGTCTGGTGTCTGTTGCCGAAAATCATACTGGACGGAGGCCAGTTGGTCCTGTTGTATCTTTTCGGCGAGTCGGTGATAGCCGTGGACATGTTCCTGAACCTGACAAGTTCGAATGCTTCCGAAGCAAGCGAATTATTAGGAAATATTTTTCTTGTCATCGTTTGCGTCTTTTTCTTTTATACGCTTCCTACCTTGTGGCTGGCCACGCGTTCAATCCGCATGAAAGACAGGCTGACCGCCGTGTTCCGCAAGCGGTGGGCGTTTAGAAGCTTGGGGCTTTTCGGAGTGGGGGTGCTGCTCTGTTTCCTGCCTTCTTGGCAAAAGCACAGTTTCTCGCTCAAGAACGATGTTTATCCGGTCAATGCGCTTTATAATCTCTATTTTGCGATTACCAAATCGAACAAAAACGCCAACTATTCCATCTCTTCTGCCGATTTCAGGTTCAACTCGGTCCGGACGGGACAGGCGGATGGCAAGCGCGAGATTTACGTGCTTGTGGTGGGAGAGACTTCGCGGGCTATGGAATGGAGCTTGTATGGATATGAACGCAATACGACTCCGCGTATGGAAGGACTCGATGGTCTGATACATTTTACGGATGTTGTGACGCAATCCAACAATACGCACAAAAGTGTTCCGATCATCCTGTCTGCCGCTAGTGCGGAAAACTATGGCGTGATATATGACGAGAAAAGCATCGTTACCGCTTTCAAGGAAGCAGGTTTCCGTACGCTTGTCATTGCCAATCAGAAACTGACTACTTCGATGATCGGGGCTTTCTACCGGGAGGCTGATACGTTTATCGATATGAGCACGTTCAACACCGGATCGTATCTGACCTCATTGTATGATGCCGCCCTTTTGCCGTATTTGGAAAAGGAACTGGATAAATCGGACGAGGATATGTTTATCGTCCTCCATATATACGGGTCGCATTTCAATTATCATGAGCGTTATCCGGCTGAGTTCCGGATTTATACGCCGGATAAGGCCGAAGGCATCCGCCAATCCTATAAGAAGGAACTGCGTAATGCTTACGACAATTCGATCCGTTATACGGATTATGTTTTGGGAGAAATCGTCGACATGTTGAAAAAGAAGGAGGTTTGTGCGTCGATGCTTTATCTGAGCGATCACGGAGAAGATATTTTCGATGATGCACGTGCTCGTTACCTGCATGCTTCGCCTATACCGACTTATTATCAGCTCCATATCCCGTATATCATCTGGTTCTCGGACGATTATCGGACCGTTTTTCCGGAGAAATACCGGATGGCGATCTCTCACGGGGCTTATCCGGTCAGCACGAACAGTGTGTTCCATACGGTATTGGATATTGCCGGTGTCCGGACTTCGGTATCCGATTCCACACTGGCCCTGACCAACCCAGCTTTTGCCGTTCGTGACCGTATGTTTCTCGGTGATCACGACGAACCTGTCCCGTTCTGGAAGGTTGGATTGAAGAAAGCGGATTTCGTTATGTTGGACAAATGGAAAATAGCTTATAGAAAAGACTAATGAGCGCACAGAATGGACATATTACAAGTAAAGTCATATTGGGATACCTGTTATTGATCCTGATAGCCGTGTGTTCGGTCGTTTATATTTATAACATTATCGAACAGTTTGCTGGCGAAGACGACCCGAACAACAAATCGAGGGAGAAGGTTTATCTCGTGACCAACACTCTGTCGTTACTCTACGAAAGCGAAGCGCTCGGACAAATGGTCGGGTTTCCACAGGGGGAAATCAAGCATTTCAACCGCACGCTGAACAAGGCTTTGCAGAATATGGATTCCTTGCGTACATTAGTGTCGAATCCCGCACTATATCCCAAGATCGACACGATCGATATGTTGATCGAGCAGAAGCGTTGGAACACGCGCCGCCTGTTGGAAACCTGGCGCGAGACGAACGCGGAACATCTGTATACCCAAAACATCGAGAAGGTGATCGCCCGGCAAGATACGATGATCCGGCAGGTCGAAATACAGGAGCGCGTGATCGTGCACCAGGATTCCGTGAAAACCCCTCAGCCCCATAAGCACCGTGGCTTTTTCCGCCGGCTCGCCGATGCATTCTCACCGCCTAAAGAGGATTCGACTGTTATCGTGAATACGACCCGGCAGATCGTGACTGATACGTTGGTGAATTCCTTCAACCCGGCAGACACGATCGTGACGGTCCTGAAAAATTTGCAGGACAGTGTGGCCGACCAGCGTAAACAGCTTGTCGACCAGCTTTTAGAGCGTGCCGCTAACTTGCGTTATAATAATAGCATCATCACGAGCCGAATCAACCAGATGTTGCGCGATATAGAAGAAGAGGAGATGAACGCGTCGATGGAGCGTGTTGTGAAGAAACAGGAGGTGCTGCGCGAAACCTCTTATCTCATTGGCGGCATCGCTATCCTGTCGCTGATTATCGTGGTGGTCTTTATCATTCTGATCACGCGTGATATCTCCAGGAGCCAGTATTACCGGCTGCAATTGGAGAAAGCCAAGCAATATGCCGAAGACCTGCTCCATAGCCGGGAGAAGTTGATGCTGACGATCAGCCACGATATCCGTGCGCCGCTCTCGTCCATAATCGGTTATATAGAACTGCTGCTGCGCCGTCGTCCGGACGAAAGGCAACGTTATTATTTGGAAAATATGACTGGATCGGCCAATCATATCCTTTCTCTGGTGAACGGTTTGCTTGATTTTCATCGATTGGAATCGGGGCAGATGGAGATACAGAACGTGCCTTTCAGCGTACGTACGCTTTTTAATGAAATATACGGGAGCTTCCGCCCGATAGCCGAGGCGAAAGGACTTGCTTTTGTTCTGAATATGAAGGAGGAAGGGATGGATCGCATCTATTCAGGTGATCCGATACGCCTCCGCCAGATAGTCAGCAACCTATTGTCTAACGCTGTCAAGTTTACTCATGAAGGTCGTATCGTTTTGATAGTCAAATTGTCAATTCTCAATTCTCAATTGACAATTACTGTCTCCGACTCCGGTGTCGGGATTCCGGAAGAAGAACAGGAAAAAATTTTCGGCGAGTTTGCCCGTCTGTCGGGAACCGAAAAGGAAGAAGGTTTCGGTCTCGGACTTTCCATCACCCGCAAGCTGATTGAACTGATGGGAGGAACCTTGTCGCTAAAGAGTGTTCCGGGAAAAGGAAGTGATTTTACGATTGTCCTGCCTTTGCGGGAATCGGAAGTGCAGACGTTGCATGCCACGCCTGCCATAGAGGAGGAAGACGAAACGGAGACCGGGGGGTTCGAAGGGCGCGAAATCTTTTGTTTGCTGGTCGATGACGATCCGTTGCAGCTGGCACTGACGGAAGAGTTTTTGAAACGGAACCATGTGGAGGTCACCAGTTGTTCAAATCCGTTTGCCGTGGTCGATATTTTGCGTAATAGTTCTTTCGACGCGATCATAACCGATATACAGATGCCGGGCATGGATGGGTACGGCCTGCTTAACGTCATTCGTTCGTCGGGTGTCCCCGGTACAGATACTGTGCCTGTCATCGCGCTTTCAGCCAGTGTGGAAAACGAGAATACACATTATTTGGAAGTCGGTTTTACCGGATTCCTAAATAAGCCTTTCACGGCTAAGCAGTTGATCGCTTTGTTGAATAACCTGTTGCAAGCGGATATACAAGCCGAGGTGTCGCCTGAATTCAATTTTGATTCGCTTACTGCTTTTGCCGGCGAAGACAAAGAAGCTTCCGCTTCCATTATCCGGACTTTTGCCGAGGAGACGAACAAGAGCGTTTCGTTGCTACAACAAGCTTTGGAGAAGACCGACCGTGCACAGGCTGCCAAAATCTCCCATAAGCTAATCCCGCTTTTCACCATGTTGGGAGCTTCCGATTTGGTAGCCCAACTGAGAATCCTTGAGAAGAACGACGAGGTACTGACAGACGAAGGTTGGAAGCGGCTTTTATTTGAAGTGATCCGGCAGGCGGGTGTTGTTGTGGGCCAGGCTGTGGAACGGTATCTGTAGAAAAATTCCCCATATATGTCCACAATTCCCCATTCGTGACGTTGTAATAAATAGCTTCAGTAAAACATTCTGGGCGACTTCTCTGTTAGAATAGAAGAGTTTACAAAAACAGGCTGTGTGTCAGGCTGAGTTTGGCACGATATTCGCTTCTTTTATAGCAAGAAGCGGAAGTGGACGTTTCTACATTAAAAAAACCGTTTTAAAGTATGTTCGAGTATCTATTTTAAGTCTGCAAACAAAAAGAGCGCCTGAATGGTGCTTTTTTTGTTTTATATGACTTCTTTATCTACTTTTGTCTTTTGTAAAATCATAAATTAAAAATCTAAATCATTATCAATGGAGCATGGACTTTTGGCTAAGTCGCCTCGTATCGAGGTGGTGGATGCATTACGCGGTTTTGCCGTTATGGCTATTATGTTACTACACAACATCGAACATTTTAATTTTTATGACTTCCCGACAGCTTCTTCGGCTTTTATGGAGGCGATGGATAAAGGAATATGGGAAACATTGTTTTTTCTCTTTTCCGGGAAAGCTTACGCGATTTTCTCCCTGCTGTTCGGATTCAGCTTTTTTATTCAATATAACAATCAGGCGAAGAAAGGTAAAGACTTCCGTCTGCGTTTCCTGTGGCGGCTTTTCCTTTTGTTCATTATCGGCTGTTTCAACGGGGCGTTTTTCCCCGGCGACATATTAGTCCTTTATTCTATAATTGGCGTGGTGCTCGTGTTAGTCTGCAGATGGAGCGACCGAGCGATCCTCATTGCCGCTATTATCCTGATGCTCCAGCCGCTCGAACTCGGCAAGTTTTTCTATGCGATGATAAATCCTGACTATGTGCCGGCAGCCGGCGTTTGGCGTGTTCATAGCCAACGTATGTATCCGTTCCTTTCGCAGCCGGATTTCTGGGCGATGGTTAAGTCCAACCTTTGGGACGGCCAGTTGTTCAGCCTGTTGTGGGCATGGGGGTACGGACGTTTTTTCCAGACTGCCTCTTTGTTCCTGTTGGGTATGCTGATGGGACGCAGACAGTTGTTTGCCAACCTGTCCGAACATCGGGTTTTCTGGATGCGGACGCTGGTTATCGGTGCGGTTTGCTTTGTCCCGTTGTATTTCATTACGGCTTCCCTTCCGGATATGATCTCCAACAAGGCGATGCTGACTCCGATGAACACGGTGGTTTCCTCTTTCCGCAATTTCTCTTTCATGTGTGTGTTGGTCGCTTGTTTTGTCTTCCTGTGGCAACAAGTTTCGACCCATGAAATGCTGCACGGTTTGGTGCCGTATGGAAAGATGAGTTTAACTAACTATTTGACACAGTCTATTATAGGATCGTTTATCTATTTCGGTTACGGTTTGTCACTTTATAATGTTTTAGGTACGACAGCCAGCTTTGGAGTCGGCGTCCTGTTGTTCATCCTCCAGTTAGGTTTCTGCCATTGGTGGTTGAAGAAATTCAAGCAAGGTCCGTTCGAGGGGGCGTGGAAAAAGGCAACTTGGGCATTTTGAATTGACAATGGACAATTGATAATTGCGGCAAGCGGTATTTAATTGTTCATTGTCCATTGTCAATTATCAATTCTTAGTTATCTTTGTGTACGAAACAAAAAAGAATAATATGCCGTCTATCCTGATTTTAGAAGATGATATAACATTCTCGTTGATGCTGAAAACCTGGCTGGGAAGGAAAGGCTTCGAAGTCAGTTCGGTATCATCGGTTTCGGATGCACGAAGCCGGATAGAGGATGCCTCTTTCGATTTGATCTTGTCTGATTTGCGTTTGCCGGACGGGGATGGAATCGATCTGTTGAAATGGATAAAAGAAAATAATTTTTTAATTCCCCTGATTATGATGACCAGCTATGCGGAGATACAAACCGCCGTGCAAGCCATCAAGTTAGGAGCGTCCGATTATATTGCCAAACCGTTGAACCCGGAAGAACTTTTAGGCAAAATCAAGGATGTGATAAAGACGGAAACAGGTTCGGTTGCTTCTGCCACCGAACTGGAACGCCCTGCGCGTTCAGCCAAACATCCCGAACCGTCGGGAGGAACGCGTAGCCAGTATGTGGAGGGACAGAGCCAAGCTGCCCGCCAGCTCTACGAGCATGTACGTCTGGTTGCTCCGACAGATATGTCTGTGTTGATTACCGGTTCGAGCGGTACAGGGAAAGAGTATGTTGCTCGTCGTATTCACGAACAGAGCAATCGTAAGAAAGCCCCTTTTATTGCTGTTGACTGCGGAGCGATCCCGAAAGACTTGGCCGCATCCGAATTTTTCGGGCATGTGAAAGGTTCGTTTACCGGAGCTATCGATAATAAAGAAGGTGCTTTTGTTGCCGCCCAAGGTGGTACGATTTTTTTGGATGAGATCGGCAACTTGTCCTATGAGGTACAGGTACAGCTTCTTCGTGCCTTGCAGGAGCGGAAAGTAAAACCGATCGGTAGCAATCAGGAGATCGCGATCAATGTCCGTCTTGTCTCCGCGACAAACGAGAACTTGCGTTCTGCGATTGATAAGGGAGATTTCCGTGAAGATTTATATCATCGTATCAACGAGTTTACCGTCCGTATCCCTGATCTGAAGGAGCGGAAAGAAGACCTTTTGCTGTTTGCCAACAACTTCCTGGATCAAGCCAATATAGAATTGCAGAAAGATATTATTGGCTTTGATAATGACGTGATCCGGATTTTCCAGTCTTATTCGTGGCCGGGTAACTTGCGTCAGATGAAGAACGCCATCAAGTATGCTACCCTGTTAGCGACCGGTCGCTATATTACCCCTAACGAGCTTCCAGAAGAACTGACTGCCGACCCGATTTCCGCTCCGGTCAATATCCAGTTGAAAAACGAATCGCACGAATGCGAAATGATCAAACGTGCCCTGCAAGAAGCCGGTAACAATAAGACCAGAGCAGCCCAACTGTTGGGTATTGATCGCAAAACGCTTTATAATAAGTTGAAAGCGTATGGGATTGCTTGATCTTTTTACAAGATAGGGGGCTTGGTTTCTATTAAATAAATATGATTTCTTTTGTTTTTATGGAAAAATGTCTATATTTGCTGCAATCATACACTTAATTTCGAGTGTTGATTTTAAATTGTTACGATATGTTCGTTAAATCTTATAGACGACTATTCAATTGCCTGATTTCTTGACAGGTGTTCTTCCCTTTTCTCTTTTACCGTTTTCGGGTAAGAGCTCTTTCGGTTTGCATTAGTATCTGAAGTCATTGGCTTGGGTCGGTGGTTTTATCTCTGCATCATTTTGTCCGGAATTTATCAGATTAAAATAATTGAATAAAAATAGCCTTTTATATAATATGACTATAATCACAGCTCAGCGTGCACCGCACAGTGCATCTAATTTCGCCCCCACAGTAGAGGCAAATGCCTATGGAATGAATGACCGGATCAAACGTCTTCGACAAGAGACGTTCGAAGCCGAGCCCTCCCTGTCTATTGAACGCGCTTTGATAGAAACTCGTTTCTACAAGGAAAACTACGGAAAATATCCGATTCCGATTCTTCGGGCCATGAATTTTTATGAGATCTGTAAGCAGAAGACGATCTATATCGGCAAGGATGAACTGATCGTGGGCGAACGCGGACCGAAACCGAAATGTGTGCCGACTTTTCCGGAACTGACCTGCCATAGTGTGGAGGACCTGCATGTCTTGAACACACGTGAATTGCAGCGTTATACGATCAGCCAGGAAGACATCGACACCTATGAACGCGAAGTGATCCCTTATTGGAAAGGGCGTACCCAGCGAGAACGTATCTTCAGCCATGTGCCTCAGGAGTGGAAGGAGGCCTATGAGGTGGGGATGTTTACCGAATTTATGGAACAACGTGCTCCGGGACATACCGCTTTGGACGGAAAGGTGTATAAGTACGGACTGCTGGATTTGAAAGAATGTATCCGGAAAGAACTGGACGGGCTCGATTTCATGAACGATCCCGAAGCAACCGACAAGCAGGAGGAGTTGACTGCCATGTCCATCTCGTGCGACGCCGCCATCCTGTTTGCCGAACGACATGCGGATCTCGCCGATGAAATGTCGCTGACGGAAAAAGACCCGAAACGGGCGGCCGAGTTGCGCCGTATCGCCGAAGTTTGCCGCCAGGTTCCGGCACATGCTCCCCGAGACTATTGGGAGGCGATCCAGATGTATTGGTTCGTCCACTTAGGAACGATCACCGAACTGAACGGTTGGGACGCGATGAATCCCGGCCATTTCGACCAGCATCTGGCTCCGTTCTACGAAAAGGGGACCCGCGACGGTACGTTGACACGCGACGAGGCAAAAGAATTGATGTCCTGTTTCTTCATCAAAGTGAACAACCACACGGCTCCTCCCAAAGTCGGCATCACGGCTAAGGAAAGCGGTACGTATAATGATTTTACGAACCTGAATATCGGCGGTGTAAAAGCCGATGGCAGCGACGGGGTGAGCGAGGTTTCCTATATCATGCTCGAAACGATCGAAGAACTGCATATCCTGCAACCCGGCAGTGCTATCCATATCAGTGCCCGTACGCCGGAACGTTTCCTGTGTGCCGGCTGCAAGGTGATCCGCCAGGGGCATGGCTATCCGTCTGTTTTCAATCCGGATGTGTATATCCAGGAGTTGATGCGCCAGGGAAAATCGTTGCAGGATGCACGCGAAGGCGGGTGCAGCGGTTGTATCGAGGTCGGGGCGTTCGGCAAGGAGGCGTATGTGCTGACCGGTTACCTGAATGTGCCGAAGATCTTGGAGGTGACGCTCCACAACGGTGTCGATCCGGTTTCCGGACGTAAGGTCGGACTGGAAACGGGTGATCCGCGCGGTTTCGGCAATTATGACGAACTATATGCCGCTTTTATGAAGCAGATCCGTTACTTTGTGGATATGAAGGTGCGTGTCAGCAACTATATCGACCGTATGTTTGCCAAGTATGCACCGGCCACCTTCCTGTCTCTCTTCATCGACGATTGCATAGCGAAAGGACGGGATTATTACAACTGCGGTCCGCGCTATAATACGACCTATATCCAGTGTACGGGGCTCGGTACGATTACCGACAGCCTGGTGACGCTGAAAAAACATATATTCGAAGATAAACGCTGGTCGATGGACGAATTGCTGAAAGCGATGGCTGATAATTTCGAAGGAGCCGAGGCGATGAGACAGACGATCCTGAACCGCACGCCATTCTTCGGAAACGATGACGAATATGCCGACAGTATTGCTGTGAAGGTGTTCGACGATCTCTATGATACGATCGAAGGAAAACCGAATACGAAAGGCGAATGTTTCCATCTGAATATGCTGTCTACCACCTGTCACGTATATTTTGGCAAGGTGATGGGGGCGACTCCTAACGGACGCTTGGCCGGGCGTGCCATCTCGGACGGCACATCTCCGTCTCATGGTGCCGATACGCACGGGCCGTCTGCCGTCATCAAGTCGCTTGGCAAGCTTGACCAGGTGAAGAGCGGGGGGACATTGCTGAACCAGCGTTTCCTGCCGAGCCTGTTGAAGCGTGAGGAGGATATCTCCAAGTTGTCTTCGTTGATCCGCAGCTATTTCGCTTTGGGCGGACATCACATCCAGTTCAATATCGTCGATACGGAGACGCTTTATGCTGCCCAGAAATGTCCGGAAGATTATCGCGACCTTCTGGTCCGCGTAGCCGGTTACAGCGATTATTTCAATGACATGAATGCCGATCTGCAGGCGGACGTGATCATGCGGACGGAACAGGAAACGTTTTAGCAATTGAAAAAAGATGTTTGTTTTCGATATAAAACGATATGCCATCAACGACGGGCCGGGTATCCGGATTACGATCTTTATGAAAGGATGCCCCTTGTCGTGCGTATGGTGCCATAATCCGGAAGGAATTTCCAGCCGGAAGCAAAAACTCTATACGAAAAAGAAATGCATCGGTTGCCGGACATGCGTCGAGGCTTGTCCTGAGCAGGCATTGACACTCACGCCGGAGGGGATCGTGACGGATGGGGCGCGTTGTACCCTGTGCGGAATCTGTGCCGAGGTGTGTCCGGCTATGGCGATGGAGATATCGGGCACGGAGTATTCGGCTGAAGCCTTGATGAAGGAGATTGAGAAGGAGATCGTTTTCATGGATCGTTCGGAGGGAGGTGTGACGTTTTGCGGAGGAGAGCCGTTGTTGCATCCCGGACCGTTACTGGACTTGTTACGCCGTTGCGGGGAACGGGGGATACATCGGGCTGTCGATACGACGCTGTTCGCCCGGCCGGAGATCGTACGCGACGTGATGGATAATTGCGAGCTTTTCCTTGTCGATTTGAAGCAGATGGATTCGGCCAAGCATGCGAAATATTGCGGTGTCCCGAACGAATTGATCCTGTCCAATCTCCGGATGGTTGCAGAAGCCAGACACGATTTCTATCTTCGTATTCCCTTGATCGAAGGCGTGAATGCCGATGAAGAAAATATAACACGCAGTGCCGCTTTCCTGGCTTCGTTGCCGTGGGAGCACCGGATTGTGAACCTGCTCCCGTATCATGACATCGGCAAGAGCAAACACGAGAAGTTAGGTACGGTCTATAATCCGGATCGATATGCTTTCGCCACCCCTTCGGACGAGACACTCGGACGTTGCCGGGAGATATTCGCCTGCTACGGGATCGAAACGACGATCGGGGGATAATTGAAGGTCTTTTATTTCCTCTGTCACTGTATCACTGATTCCTTTTTATCAATTGATATTCAGCTTGTTTTATTTGTGATATATGCCTGTTTTCTCTATCACTACCCTATCATTGGCAATTCAGATAAATAATAGGTGTTTTGCTTTTATATAGCTGTATATAAGTGTATTATAAATGATATAAACGATAAACACCCTATTCCCATCCCTACAAATCACTCGATTATTTTATGTAAAAACGGCTATAAAATAGGTAAAACCGGGTGGTTTTCATTGTCCGGCACGGTACTTTAGTTGCCGGACACCCCCATGTTGCCCCCTCTTACACCCGGGTGTACCAGTTCTCTACACCCGGATGTTAAGGATGGCAACATGGGGGTGTTTACGAAATTATGTGCTTGTCTTTGCTAAAAAAAGAGAGGGCTTTTGTGGAATGAAGAACCGTATTTTGCCAATTTAATACCTATTATATTCGTTTTTACATTTGTTTATTCGATTATTTTATATGCTTTTTCAAAAGCTAAAGAAGGCAATACACTGGTTTCCAATCATATGATAAAACACCATGTTTTAGAAGTGATAGAGAATTGATCATGCGCAGTATGGACCTGCTTCGCGGGAAAAACCCGAATCCATTTACTAACTATGTGAAGAAAGACTGCTATATTTGCCTTGTAACAATCGTTGCTGGGCAAATTATCGTATATACAGAAGCATATGAACATACAAAAATTAAAATTACTATTAGCAACAGCCTGTCTGGCTCCCCTGCCACTCACCGCCCAAATCACGGAAAGAGAACGGCCGGCAGAATGGAAACACCTCATTACAGGCGGACGCTACATGGACCGTTTCGAAGCAATGCCCGATGGCACGCTCTCCGGAGAGACGTGGGGAGCGGACAGCGTACGCCCCCGGTATATCGACAACGGTATCGAACATCCCGACATCTCGTTCTGGGGAGGCAATATCCTCCAAACGCCGGACCGGAAATACCATCTGTTCGTATGCGGATGGCCGGAAAGCGCACCCAAAGGGCATATGGAATGGCCCAATTCAACCGTTTATCATGCAACCGGCGATCATCTGCATGGGCCTTTCACCATCCAAGACACAATCGGGAAAGGGCATAACCCGGAGGCTTTCGTCCTCAACGACGGCCGGATCGTCGTATATGTCATCGACGGATATTATATAGCCGACCAGGTCAACGGCCCCTGGCAATACGGAAAGTTTACGTTCAATCCCCGCGACCGGAAGATCATCGAAGGACTGAGCAACCTCAGCTTTGCCAAAAGGCAGGATGGTTCTTATCTGATGGTTTGCCGGGGAGGAGGCATCTGGATCAGCAAAGACGGCATCGCCCCTTACGAACAGATCACGGACAAGCGGGTTTATCCGCCTGTCAAAGGAGAGTTCGAGGACCCGGTCATCTGGCGGGACTCCCTGCAATATCACCTGATCGTGAATGACTGGCTGGGACGTATCGCCTTCTACCAACGTTCCAAAGACGGCATCCACTGGGTGACGGAACAAGGGGAAGCTTATGTGCCCGACATCTCCTTCCATCGGGACGGGCATGTCGAGCATTGGTTCAAATACGAACGTCCTAAAGTATTCCAGGACAAACAAGGACGTGTAGAGCAGATGAACTTTGCCGTCATCGACACCGTCAAATGGGACGATCATGGCAATGACAACCACAGTTCGAAGAATATCTGTATCCCGATGAACAAGGGGATGTTATTGTCCGTCCTGAACCGAACACCGATAACAGCCTCCACTGAAATCATCCAGGTCAAGATCCTAGCGGAAGAAGGCTTCGACCCGCTCCGGGAGATCGATGTGCCGTCCCTGCGGTTCGGTTCATACAACGAAGTGAACTTCGGCAGAGGGTGTAAAGTGGTCAAAACCGAAGCATCCGGAAAAGACCTTATCCTGACATTCGACGGTAAGGGAAGCGGCATCACACCGGATGAATTCGCTCCGAAGATGATCGGAAAGGATAAAAACGGAAAACTGTTGTTCGGATATGCGAACCTGCCTTATGTCGATTACAAGCCGGCTCTATTATCCTGCCGACGTCCCGTTTACCGGGAAGGCCGGAACGAAGTCGAACTGGAAATCCAGAACTTCGGACTATCGGTATCAGGAGAAATGACAGTCGAAATCAAGCAAGCCGGGGCAGGAATGGGCCGTCATACGGTCAAGCCCCTGCAACCGTATGAAAAAGCAAGCCTCACCTTTACCCCTGAAAAGGGGAAATGGACGGATAAGGCGGATTACCAGGTAGTCTTCCTCCGGGATGGGCAAATAGTAGAAACAAACAATTTCAATATCTCCAAATAATCATTTATAAACATGAAACACACCTTTATCCTCCTGCTCGGAGCCATGCTGTCCCTACAGGGGCAAGCCCAGGACAAGCAGATACCATTTCAGAACACGATCAAGGTCGAAGCAGGCGACAGCCATGCGGACATCATCGCGAAAGCGGCCCATGTCGTGCCTTCGCCCAACCAGTTGGCGGCATTGCAAAACGAGTTTATCGCCTTCATCCATTTCGGGCCGAACAGTTTTACCCGCCTGGAATGGGGAAGCGGAAAGGAAGACCCGAAAGTCTTCGACCTGAAAGAGCTCGACACGGACCAGTGGTGCGAGGCCATGAAAGCAGCCGGCATGAAGATGGTGATTCTGACGGTCAAGCACCATGACGGGTTCGTCCTGTGGCAAAGCCGTTACACAAAACACGGCATCATGTCCACCGGTTTCCGCGACGGCAAAGGCGACATCCTGAAAGACCTGTCCGAATCCTGCCGCAAATACGGATTGAAGTTAGGCGTCTATCTGTCACCGGCAGACCTGTACCATATCGAAAACCCGGAAGGGTTGTACGGCAACCTCAGCCCATACACCAAACGGACCATCCCGCGGGAAGTCCCCGGACGGCCTTTTGCCAACAAGACCCGTTTCGAATTCGTAGTGGACGACTACAACGAATACTTCCTCAACCAACTCTTCGAGATCCTGACCGAATACGGCCCGATCCACGAAGTATGGTTCGACGGGGCACACCCCAAGCGGAAAGGCGGACAGACCTACAACTACCCCGCCTGGAAGAAACTGATCAAGGCGCTTGCTCCCAACGCCGTCATATTCGGACGGGAAGATGTCCGGTGGTGCGGTAACGAAGCCGGCGGCACACGGTCGACCGAATGGAACGTGATCCCCTACCAGGCAAATCCGGACACGATGTCGAACTTTGCCGATATGACCGACAAAGACCTCGGAAGCCGTGAACAGCTCTATAAAGCCCGCTACCTGCATTACCAGCAGGCCGAAACCAACACTTCCATCCGCGAAGGCTGGTTCTACCGGGACGACACGCACCAGAAAGTACGAAGCACCGACGATGTGTTCGACATCTATGAACGCGCCGTAGGAGGCAACTCCACCTTCCTGTTGAACATCCCGCCCAACCGGGACGGCAAATTCTCTCCGACAGATGTAGCCGTGCTGAAGGAAACCGGCCAGCGAATCCGGGAAACCTACGGGACCGACCTGTTCCGTCAGGCAAAAGGCCCGAAAGAGGTGCTCGACCAAAATGCAGACACCTATGTGACGGCCGATAAGGACGGGGCGGGAATCGTCATCTCCACTCCCCAACCTGTCACCCTCAACCGTCTGGTTCTCCAGGAAGCGATTGCCACCAACGGGGAACGGGTGGAAAGACACGCCGTGGATGCCTGGATCGACGGAGGATGGAAAGAGATCGCCTATGCCACCAACATCGGCTACAAGCGAATCCTGCGCTTCCCGGATGTCACGACGGACAAGATACGGGTCCGCATACTCGAATCCCGCCTGACACCCGCCATCTGCACCATCTCCGCCCATCACTACAAAGCCCGTCCGCCCCGGTTGAGCGCACAGAGAAGTATGGACGGATTGGTTACCATCGAACCGATGGCACAGGAATTCGGCTGGAAAGCGCACGGCGAGAACATTGCCGAGAACCTGAACGCAGGTTTCAAGATCTACTATACGACAGACGGAACGGAACCATCGGCAGGCTCTACCGAATATAAAGCACCTTTCCTGATGGGAAACAGCGAACTGAAAGCGGTAGCCATCCTGAACGGAGAAAAGGGAGCTATCTTGCAGGAACGGTTCGGGCTGGTCAAGAAGGGATGGAAGATAGCCGACAAGACCGCGCAATCCCTCGCCATCGACCTCGGCAGCCAGCAAACGGTAAGCGGCTTTGCCTTCACCCCGCAAAAACAAGGCGGTAAGGGCACGGTAGCCGGTATCATCCGGATCAGCAACGACGGAAAGAACTGGAAAGAGGTGGAACGCTTCGAATTCGGCAACCTGATCAACGATCCGTCCAAACGCTACCATCATTTCAAGCAAACGGTAAAAGCCCGCTACGTCCAAGTGGAAGCAGCGGAAATCGCCGCCCATACGGAGGCTGCCGCCCTTGCTGGAATAGACATCTTCTAAGGCTCGTCTACAAACAGTATATACCTTGTAAGGTAAAGTCATATACGTTATAAAGTAAAAGAAAAAAGGTTATAGGGAATTTTATTTTACCCTATAACCTTTTTTCTTTTATTCGTTCCTGTGCTAGCCCGGAAGAGCGAAAACAGAACTACATCGCAAAAGGTGTAGCTTTCACATACGCCTTATATCCTTTGATCATGCCGGGGAATCCTTCTTCTGCACGGGGCAAGTAGCGGAACCCGGATATCGTCTGCTCTTCCTTCAAATCGATCACGACCTGGTGCGGATATTTGTCTCCCTGCTTCGTGCTCCAATAGGTAGATTCCTGCAAGTCATAGATCTTATCGGCAGTGAAGTTACCCCACTGCGTGCTTTCGCTGTCCGCATAAGAGATGTTCCAATGCTGGCGGGGGAGCGGTTTGCCGTCTTCGTCCAACAGATAGAACTCGGCCATAGCGGCATTGTCCTTGCCATCCTGTGCATCCAATGCTTCGAGGCAGAAATAGCGGCCCTTGACAGTCCGGCCAAACTTCACTTCCTGCCAGCCGTTTCCGGGTTCCAGAGCACCGTTGGCAACCGGTTTCTCACCTTTCAGGTTCAGCGTCTGCCCCTCTTCACGGTGGGTAGCCGGGGCTTCAGCCCGCAACATATCCAAGATCGGTTCCTTCCGGCCTTCCACTACAGCCTTTTCCGGGCCTAACAGGTCGAGGATGATGATCTCGTTCTTTCCCTTCTTCAACCAGCATCCGGGCATAAACAAAGTCTGCTGAGGTCCGATCTCCCAGAAGCGGCCCATCGCCTTTCCGTTTACCCAAACCATGCCTTTTCCCCAGGTCTGCATGTCGAGGAACACGTCTCCGACTTCATCCAGCTCGAAAGTAGTCCGGTAATAAGCCGGTCCGTCGAGTTTGTCTCCCGCTGCATACTTCTTGTCCTGTACGAAAGCGTAATCGACCGGGAAGCTGTAAACCTGCCAGTCTTCCAGTTCCTGTCTGCCGGTGTCGCTGATCAGTTCCACCTTATCCGTAATCCCCTTACGGTCGTGGATGGCAACATCGAAGTTGACACGTCCCATCGCCTCCACCAGGATATCCAGGCGCGTTCCTGCTGCCAAAGCCGGCAGAACCACCGTGTTTTCACCTCTGCGACGATCCAGACGGCCCAACAGTTTGCCATCGGCAAAGACCTGTGCCCAGTCATGCACCTCATCGATCAACAGGGTCGTTCCTTCCTTTACGGCAGGCAGAGTCGTCCGGTAAAGGATCGTTCCCCAACCTTGATCGAACTGCTCCATCGGTTTAATCTCTTTCGAAGCCTGGGGAGCAGGCAGATTGTCGAACAGCGGAGCCACTTCGCCGACAGTGAACGCCGGAATCTCGATCAAAGGATAAGCTGCCGGGACATCGGGTATGACCTGACCGGAATCGGCATATTGTGTCAGCAGTTCACGCAACTTGTAGTATTTGGGAGTCGCCCACCCCGCCTCGCTGATCGGGGCGTCATAATCGTAGGAGCTGCACATGGCGGAATAGGCCGGGCTGTTCGCACCGCCCCAATGTCCGAAAGTCGTCCCCCCATGCGCCATATAGAGCGAGAAGGAGATATGGCGGTCCAGCATGTCTTTGATACCGGAAACCATCACCCCGGCATCGCGCGTCTCGTGCTTGCGTCCCCAATGGTCGAACCATCCGCTCCAGAACTCGCTGCACATCAACGGAGCATCGGGACGTGCCTCTTTCAACTTCTTGAACTGGGCATCGATATTGGCTCCTGTCCCGAAGTTGATCGTCCAGACTAAGTCATCCAAACCGTTCAACTGGAAAGTAGAGCTCCAGTCACACTGGAACAACGGGACATCGGTAAAGCCTGCCGCCTTCACCGCATCGCGGATATTGGCGATATACGCCTTGTCGGTAGCATATGCCCCATACTCGTTCTCGACCTGTACCATGATGATATTCCCGCCCCGGGTCACCTGCAAGTCGGCCAACTGCTTGCCGATCTCGTTCATGAACAGCTTCGTCCGTTCGAGGAAATAGGGATCGTTGGTACGGAGCTTGATATCCTCCTTCTTCAACAGCCACCAGGGCAGTCCGCCCATCTCCCACTCAGAGCAGACATAAGGGCCGGGACGCAACATGATATACATGCCTTCTTTCTGGGCCAGCCGGCAAAAAGCGGCGATATCGTTCTGCCCCTTGAAGTCGAACTCGCCCGGTTTCTGCTCATGGATATTCCAGAACGCATAGATACAGATCGTATTCATGCCGAGTGCCTTGCACATCTGAATACGATGTTGCCAGTATTCGGCGGGGATACGGGTGTAATGTATCTCCGCCGCCTTAATCACAAATGGTTTGCCATCCAGCAGGAAGGTTCCCTTCCCGATAGAAAAATCGTGCTTCTCCCCTTGTCTGGGATTGCATCCTGAGAACAGGAGGATAACGCAGCAGGTTATCAATCCTGCTAAAATCTTGTTTACGTGTTTCATATAAGTTAATTGTATTGTACTGTCACTGTTTTATCTTTCTCTGTTTCCAGAATCAGAACTCCTTCCTTCTCCAGTTTATCTCCCTTGTTGCCCGTTACGGAAGCGACTTTGCATCCTTCAGGGATAGCCAGACGCAACGTCCCGCCCTGTTCGGGCAAGATACGGACTTGCCGCACCTGCCCCGCCACCTTTTCGGCCGAGACAAGGAAAGCCCCCATGGCACGCAGTTTGTCGAAAGATACATCCTGCCAGGCAACCGGTACAGCCGGGAACACCCGGATAACGCCCGTATGGCTCTGGAGCAGCATCTCCTGGATACCGGCGGCAAAGGCGAAGTTTCCTTCCAAAGTAAACGGACGGTAGGTGAATTTCGACTTTCCGCTTTTCGTCTGGTCGCCGTTTGTATGGAACGTATTCGGGAGGCAAAAACATTCGGCAAAGGTGCGCAACGCATCAGCAGCCCCTTCCCCGTCGAAGGCACGAGCTTTCATATTCCCGAACCAGCTATAGGAATAGCCGCACCAGTAATCAGGCCCGAAATCTTGTAGCTTCTTCAAGGTCGCTTTTATAATCTCCTGGGATTTCTCGCCCTGGCTCCAATCAACAAGGCCGAGCGGATGGATCGACATGGCGTGGGAGAAATGACGGTGTGACTGGTCGTAAGGGAAACCTTTTGCAAAGGTCAAAGCCCCGTCTTCATCCAGGTTCAGATCGGGCAGTTGAGCACCGATCGCTTTCCAGTGGGCGGCCTCGTCTGCCAGCTCCAATTCGGAAGCCAGCTCGGAAGCGGCATTGAAAGCGAAGTGCATCAAGGAAAGGTCATAGTTTGTCATATCCTTGAACCACGCATTGATCGAGTTGTCGAAAATTTCCGGGCTGGAACTCAGCGGCAACCGGCGTACTCCGTCGGCATCGACTGTGGAGATCTGTTCGAGATAAGTCGCCACGTCCTTCAGAAACGGGTAGGCCCGCTCTTTCAGGAAAATGCGGTCGGCCGAATACTTCCAGTGCAGATAGAAATGCTGTCCCAGCCATGCGCTGACCGTCGGCGACATGGAGTACTGTACCCATCCTCCCATCGGCTCGCCGGTCAGGGTGCAAACGCCGGGAACATTCATCCCGTCCGTCCCGAAATACTCGCGGGTATATTTTTTATACACATCACGCTGTTCCCAGAGGGTATTCAGATAGCCCATCCCCTCCTGCAAATGGTTGCCGGTATAGGCAGGCCAATAACTCAACTGTGTGTTCAGGTCATGATGGTAGTCTCCTTTCCAGGGCGGCAACATCCCGTTATCGGCCGTCCATACCGCCTGGAGGGAAATCGGATAAGAGTCTTCGCGGGCAGCCGCCCCGAACTTGTACATCTCGTTGTCGTACTGTTTCTGCAGGAGCGTATCCGGCAGCGAGACGGACGACTGTGTCCAATAGCCTTTCCAGAAGTTCATATGCGAGCGGTAGTCTGCCTCCACGCCACGCTCCATCGCCTCTGCCGTTTCCTGGTCGGCCCGGTCGGCGACCAAAGAAGAGGTCAGGCTCCATACGCCGCTGAGCGTGCCGCCTTTCTGCTGCCAACGGACGACCACATCGTACGAAAAGCCTCCCCACCCTTCCTGATGGAAAGTGGTCGTACCGGCTTCCTTCTGTATCGTCCCCTGTTTATATCCGAGGCGTCCCAGGGCCGGACCGGCATGCGAGTTGTCGCCTGCGACCTCGTCCGGATTGCTGTAGCGGGGTGCAATGATCTCCGGCGAAACCGTATCCGGCAGGTTCTCGAAGACAAACCATCCGACCGGTTCGTCGGCATGCACGAACGTTTTCAACTTCGTCCCGTTCTCCCAAAGCACCTCACAAAGGGCATTATTGAGGAAAAGATGTACGGAAAAAACCTTTCCGATATTCAACGGGAACTCCAAAGCCGCCCCCGGTATCTTAGACGGGGCAGGCAAAGCATTATAGGGGTGGTCGAACTTCTTCTGCACCGGCAGATAATCCCCTTTCCTCACCTGCTCACAGACCCAGGCAAAACGATTGTTCGGTCCTGCAATACTATCCATCGGGCGCAAGTCCCAGAGATCCGTCCGATCCAGCGAAAAACGTAGCACAGAATCGCGTTGCCAGACTAATGTTCCTACTGTGGCATTTCCCAACGGAATTCCTTCATCCCAAGTCTTGGCCAAGTGACCAAACTGCAAGTCACTGCTTGTCGGTGTGACAGGCAGTGACTCCTTTTCGCAACAGGCAGCCAATAGGCATGCGCTTATGCAAGTTAGCCAAAATTCCTTTTTCATTCGTATTAAATCGATATTATTCTTTCTTTGTCTCCTGCAAAGATACGGTTTATTGATTTAATAACTGCTTGACAGCTTCGTCCGAACGAGTTTCCGTCTCCTGGATTTTTTATAGTCGAACAAAGCATCGAGTTCGTAAAGTTGCAGGGTAACAGTCGGGGCAAAACGGTCGGAAGCGACATAGTTGCGGGCTGATGTCAGCAATTGCTGCATGGCCGGGCGTTTCTCTATATCCTTAACCGGATCGACCACAAGGACAAACAGCTTGCCGCTTGCCGCAATCTCTCCGCTTTCGCTTTCGAGCTGCCAAGTCAACTGCCCTTTACGGATCGCTTCGGGACCGAAATGATAGATGCCATCTTCGCAGTAAAGGTCTCCGCATTTGTGTAAGCACGCTTCTGAAGGCGCGCCAGCAGGACGATCGGAGCACATGATTCACGGTATTTCTCAGGGGTTACCAACCCTTTGCTTTCCCAGAAGGCATCCAAGATACCGACTACTTCTCCCGCCTCTTCAGCAAGATCATGGGGATGCCGCCGCTGGAGTACAAGAAGATGAAGAAAGGATGATTACCAATAATACTCATCCATAATCTCCTGCATCCGGGGCGTTGCGGCATCGGTATCGCCAACCTCGCGACGGAGTTTCAGCAGCTCGCGCTTCATCTTTTCGATTTCACCGGCATAAGCGGGGGAATTGTAGACGTTATGGTCTTCGTGGGGGTCGGACAGCAGATCGTAGAACTCCCACGACGGCGTGACGAGAGCCTTATCCGATCCGGTCGCATTCAGCGGATCGCCGTAGAGGAACATCAGTTTGTAGCGATGGTTGCGGATGCCCATGTGGGCGGGACGGATCTTGTGGTGCGTCCAGTAGCGGTAGTACATGGACTGCCGCCAGTCGCGCGGAGTCTCGCCCTTCAGATTGTCGCGGAAGCTGCGGCCTTCGCTGCACGACGGGGCGTCCACCCCGGCATAGTCGGCCAGCGTAGCGGCAAAATCAATATTGAGGATGATGTCGGAATTGCGCGTCCCGGCCGGGATCTCCTTCGGGTAGCGGATAACGAACGGCATGCGAAGCGGCTCCTCGTACATCATGCGCTTGTCGAAAAAGCCATGCTCGCCGAGGAAATAACCCTGGTCGGAGACATAGACTACGATCGTATTCTCAGACAGCCCCTCTTCATCGAGGAAACGCAGCAGGCGGCCGATATTGTCATCGATGGCCGCTCCGCAACGCAAGTAGTCGCGAATCAACTTCTGATAGATTTTCCGGCGCGCATCTTCCTTGCCCATTCCTTCTATGGAGAAAGGCAGTTCCGGATACTTGCACCACCAGGAATCCGGGTCTTTCGAGGCGATCCCCCATCGGCGGGCCATATCTTCCAACGGTTGTCCGGGGAACGTACGCCCGGATTCTTCCGGCCCGAACTCCATCATGTTTGCCGGTTCGGGGAACGTGACTCCGTCATAAATATGTTTCAACCGTTCGGGGAAATCCCACGGTTCGTGCGTCGCCTTGAAATGGCAACACATCATGAAGGGCCGGTCCTTGTCGCGCGAACGGATCCACCGGATCGTCTTGTCGGTCACCAGGTCGGTCGAGAAGCCCTTCTCCACCTTGCCGCTTTTCCCTTTATCATCGTCTATCCAGCCCTCCGCGGTCTTGAAAAGCGGGTCCCAATATTCCCCCTGGTCATGGAAAACCGAAAAGGTGTCGAAACCCGACGGCTGCGTCTTGAGATGCCATTTGCCGAAAAGAGCCGTCTGATACCCTCCCTCCTGCATGCGTTTCGCAATATTGTCCAAAGCCGGATCGAGCCTGTCTTCAAGCGTATAGACCCCGTTATGATGGCTATAGGCGCCTGTCATGATAGCCGCGCGGCTGGGCACGGAGATCGAGTTCGTGCAAAAGCAGTTGTCAAGCACGCACCCCTCGGCCGCCAGGCGGCGGATATTCTCGTTCTTCACGTATTCGCTCAGTATTCCTCCATAGATTCCCCACGCCTGCGAGGTATGATCGTCGGAAAGGATGAAAAGGATGTTCGGGCGTCCAGAGTCCGCTTCCGGCTCTTCGTCTGCCATCGCAGGAGAGGCAGACGCCAAAAAGCCGGTCGTGATGATTAGTTGATCGAATGTTTTCATGACATTTTTTGTTTTTCTTTCCTACAAAAGTAATGAATTTAAATAGATACCAACAACTTTATCTTGCAAATGAAACCCCTCGTTTCATTTGCAACATGACAAGGAACCTTATCGATTTCCGAAAAAATCATATCTATAATTAATTATTCATTTGCTTTCAATATGGCGGAGTTTCTTGTCTTCTCTATTTCTATTTGCTTAAATGTATGCTTTTTACCCCAGTTGAACCGATAACTCACATTCACATAAAATACATGATCGTTTATTTTCGGACCATAATTCCGGGAATATGAGCTATAGATATCCGAAATATACTCTCTCTTTTTTACAAAAGTAGAAAATGGATTACGTGTTCCTAATTCCAAATTCCAATTATTAAGATTATATCCTACGTTAAAATTGTAGATAAGTGGAGTACGATAGAAAACTCCGACATCATCATAATTCTTTTGGGGAGTTATGAGTTGTCCGGAAGCCATGAAATTTTTATATATAAACAACAATTTAGCTGAAGCATAAAAACAATTGACATCTAATTTTCTCCATGCATGTATAACTCGTTTTTTATAATATCCGGCCAAATCGAATGTCAATTTTCCAGGTATGACTTTTAGCTTCATTCTTGGACCTGTCACTAAATCAAATCCGGATTTAGCTATGGCATAATCATGTATAAACAAATTCCGGCTTTCATCATAAGATACTCGTTCATAAGGGACATCTGTCGTCACTTCAAACGAAGTATGATAAGTAAGATTGAAAACAGGCGTATTTAAAGAATAAGTCAAACCCGTCAAATAAAATTTCAATACCTTTACCTCTGGATTACCTCTGCGTATCTGATATTTATCAATTCTTTGCTCTGTTAAAGAACGATATTGCAACCCAAGATCACCCGATTCAAGAGCCGTGGTAAAACGTATCGAATTATTCTCATTAATCATATAAGTCATAAAAAGTCCGGGACTGAAAAAATGTTGTAAAGAAGATTCTTTCTTATTATCGATATAAGTCAACTGATCGGCCCATTGAACAGTCATTTTCAATTTATTTTTTAACCGAAAAGCATATCCTAATGTCAACCTCCCTTCTCCCTTTGTTTGGTAATCATCCGAAAGCTGTCCATCGATTTCATATTGAGTATGGGCATAAGTATGGTCATAGTTCAACAGGACAAAGAGAACATCGCTTTTTCGTACAGTTTTCCTATACATCAGTTGAGGAATTACCCTATAATTATTTTCTTTTGCATGTGTATTATAAGCTAAAGTAATTTTGTCATTTTGTAAAGCCTCATACTGTCTGTCATACTTATTCTGATTGTAATTTCCACTTAAACGGAAACGTATATACTGTTCGTGTTTTAGACTCCCGGTATATTCTATCCTCAAAGCAGGATTAAAATTATGAGAAGAAGAATTGTCATCCACTTTATACCGGACCGGGTCATTGCTGTACGTTTGCATACTTAAATCATCCTCATCCGATTTTTCCTGATTCAAGACTAAAGTTGTATAAAGTTGATTGTGCTTATCATGGTAAAGATAATTAAAATAGCTATTTATACTATTACTATTTTGAGGAGAGGGTAAACTTGAAGCTTCATTCACGATCGTTTCCTTTGTCGATTTTAAATAAGTCGAAGTTTCATAGCCACGTTTAGGAGTATAATTATTATAGCTGTCTGAAACTGAAACAATAAACTCGGACTTTTTGTTAAAAATCTGTCCTGTAGCTCCATAACTACCGTTTCCTTTATTCAAATGCTGTTGCCCATTCATAGCGACCATCCCTCCTCTATCATGATGTTCTAAAATATAGTCGACAACAGAATTCGCATTCGGATATTCAGGATGATGTTGATCATAAAAATCAATACGGAGAATATCTTTGGGATTCAGGTTTCGGATCTCATCGCTCGAAGCTTCCCGTCCATTGATGAGGAGCAATGTTTCTCCTTGAATAGTCGATACCTTTTTTGTAAACGGATCGACATCCAATGTCGGTATCATCATTAACGCCAATGCTTTATAACCATCCGATGCATGACGTAACTGTTCTTTGGAAGGAAAATACAAGACCTTATCAGTAGTACGCGTTATTTGTCGACCAGTGACAACAACCTCATCCAGCTTATTACTTTCTTCTATCAAAACAATATCACCTAACTGCAATTCACCCAAATCGCCCTTTGTATGAAGGACATGTTCCTTATAACCAATATAATTTATAACCAATTTATATCCAGAAGGAGAAACAGGTGCTGTTATTGAAAAATTACCGGAACTATCACTGATATCTCCCTTTACAAACACTGAATCGTGTATGAAACAGCGAACTGTTGCAGAAGAGACCGCATTTTTATGTTCATCTACAAGACGCCCCTTCAAACAAATATTTTGAGCCTCTAATAATGTATTCAATAAACATAAAACAATTATGAATAATGCTTTCATTGTATCCTACAAAATTTTAAAACCGCCTTGACCATGCTTAGCTCTTAATCATAAAAGAACCTTCACATAATCAGGACAGCATGTTATTCCATTCTGAAGTCAGAAAAAATAAACATACAATACTACTAATAAAAATAAGCAAATTTTTATTCATAACTCTTACCTTTCTAAATTCTAATGCAAATTTCAGACATAAAACACAAAAAAAACCGGATTAGAAAAAATAAGTTCAGTATAGAATAAAAAACAAATAATTTACTAATTTTCAGACATATAAATCTGATCTCATACATTAAAAATTCACTTTTACTTTCAAAAACCGGATTCGACCAGACAAAAAACCGGATTTTACCATAATAATTTTTCGAGAAATCGGTCTAAACTTTGCTTTTCAGACACATTAAAGTATTTTTCTTTTATCTCGGCTTTCTGTTTTGTGATCGTATCTGGTGCTAAGTTTAGTATAGTCGCAATTTTACCAGTTTTTACCCCCAGTTTAACCAGACAACAGATTAACAATTCTCGCTCATCCAATTTATACTGTATGAACAAATATTCTACAAATCCAGGAAATACCGGAGAAAAATGCTCATAAAACACATCCTTATTAAAGTTTAAAGGATACAATTGTTGTCTATTATCAGATAGATTAAGCAAAAATTCATCTTGATGAATCAATTTTTGTATCCATGCTTCATACATCCTGGATTTTTGTTTGAGTTCACCGGCTACCTCTTGTTCTTTTCGCAATTGTTCTTCTTGCTGAAGCCGCAGTGACTCCCAATCCAGGCTCAGTTGTTTTTGCGCCTTTACATTTGCATCCAGTTCTTGGCTTAGTACACTTCTTTGTCTTTCCAATTCTTCTTTCTCTTTTATTGAAAGAAGAATACGTTGCTCTAATTTTCCATTTTTTTCTAATATAGACTGCAATTGTGTATCTTTCTGTCTAAGTAGTATATCCTTATTGCTTATTAATTCCTCTTTTTGCTTAAGAATCGTCTCTTTCTCTTTGAGAAGTTTAGATTGTTCGATATTAGCCTCTTCCTGTTGCTGTTTGTATATTTCCAGTTGAGATAAATTATCATTTTCCAATGTCTGGATTGTCTCAGTCAAGGAGTCTATTAACAGATGGTTCTCTTCCAATTGCTTCTGGATAGTCTGCAAAGCGATGTCTTTTTTCTCCATCTCCTGCTTATCGCTCAGCAAAAGACTTTCATTTTTCTGCAATAGCTTCTGTATTTCTTTATTTCTCAATTTATGTTTACTGATTATTTGGAACATGATCACATAGACTATCCCTATTGCAAGACAAGCACAAAGAAAGCAGATAAGCAGGAAATCTTGCCTGCTACGAGCTGTATGCATTTGCTGGTTTTGCTTGCTGATTAAACGCTCTTTATTATATAAAGCTTCTACTTTCGCCAATTTTTGAGGTTGATATACCTGTTCGATTGAATCCCGGAGTAAAAGGTAACGTTCATTATATGTACAAGCTTTCTTATAATCCTGCTTTTTTACATATAAAGTATATATTAGCCAGTTAGCACCACACTCCACATATAAATCAGTGCTCGCAAGAGCCATCTCTGCAAATAACAATGCAGAATCCAACTTATGTAGATTTCCATATAATTTTCCGATAGAATAATAGCAAGAATAGATTGTATTTCTCTTTTCTGAATAGTTCAAAGAAGCTTTCTTGTATGCCAAAGCCTTTTCATATAGTTTTTTTCTGTATATATATTGCCCAAAGAGGACAATAAATAAGCGGTATAAGATGTAATACCTCCCTGTCTAGCAAGCTTTAAAGCACCATCTAAATAGTGATAAGCACTATCAAGTTGTCCAGACTCACGCATACATTCTCCAATATTTTGCATTGTATTAATTATTCCAATCGTATCCCTACATATTTTATAATTTCGATAACTTTTCTGATAGCAAACTAAACTTTCTTTAAATTTTCTATTTTTCCAGTATAAAGTCCCTAAATGATTATTGATACGCGCCTCCAAATCTCGATCAGATGTTTCTCGTACCAATTCCTTTGCCTTTAAGTAAGCAGTTAAGGCTTCTTCCGAAGCGCTCAGTTCTGAAAGAACCCTGCCTTGACAATAATAAGCTTCGGACAGTCGGTTTATATCTTTTTTCTTTTCGAAGTATTGTATTGCGACATTGATCAAGGAATCCGAAGTATGTTCGATATAGTTCTTATCACGAGCCTCTGTTATTAACAAGCACCAAGTGGCATAATCGCGCTCCGGCATCTTTTCTGGGGCTGCAACCTGTTCCAACAAAAATAAAGCGCTATCCGGATGTTCGGACATTACTTTCTCGGCTTGCTCCAATATAGGGTGTTGCTGACTTACCTGATGACAAGAAAAGAAAATGATAAAAGCAAGTAAGGTTGCCTTGAGTATTTGTGTTTTCATAAACTTAGCAATTAAGTAATCACAAAATTAAAGATAAAATTCTATTTATTAAGGCTAACCTGACACAAAGTTATCATTCTTCTTTCACTACTTCAGACAATAGATATCCTTTTACCTCACGGGAGTAAAAAACAATCCGGCAAACAGTATGATTCTTCCTGAATGTGTTGTACATTTGTAGCCATCTACTATCCAGTGGATTGAGCGGGAGAAACAACGTAGGCATCCTCATCTTGACCTGTTCGGCGATGAACGCCGTAAGTGTGAGAAGGAGCGTATGGATGCGGAAAGGCTTTTCCATACTTTCCGTTTACAGCCAAAAAAACAGCCATCGGCAAAAAAGATGCCAAAACAAGGCATAAAAGCACCTCCAACATGGCGGATAAACATCCACGCATCCCCGTAAAGACCTCACACAGACCCGGGTCTGCACCTCTCCCGCACCCGGGTCTCCATGATGGGTACACCCGGGTCTCAAGCGGCTTTGCAAGCTGTTTTTGACAAAAGAAAAGCCTGTCTTGATGAAAAAAGAAGCCGTTTTAACAGGTTTCGCACCTGTTCCCGAACGGTCCCTGTTTTTATCGTACAATTGACACACAAGAAGTTATCGTTTTTTACCATGATGGTTATGACAGATGAATGATAGTTCAAAATGGCAACTATCATGCCATAACATATTGGTTTAAACCAATATACGAACGGATATGATAGTATGATGGTTGGTTTTGCAAAACATTTATATGAAATGGCTGCTGCCGTTCTTATTGCTGAATTGTGATGTGGATGTCTGCAAGATTGATTAAACAGAAAAAGCACACTTGTCATACAAACAGAGTGCCGGAAAGGAGGTTTCACTCCATCCTTCCCGGCACTTTTTTAATATAATATATTCAGGTAAACTTCCTTTGGTCGCTTTCTGATCAAGCCAAAAGGAATCCGCCCCCACTATTATTTCACCAATTTCAATTCCTCGATCAACCGCGGGCATTTCCCCCACTTGTCGATCATGTAGAGCACATAGCGTATGTCGACGCTGATCGTGCGCTGCAAATCCGGTTCGAAGGCGATATCGCCGCTCATCGCTTCCCAGTTGCCGTCGAAGGCGAGGCCGATCAGGCGGGCGTTCTTGTCGAACACCGGGCTGCCGGAGTTACCGCCTGTGATGTCGTTGTTCGAGAGGAAGCAAAGCTGCAATTCGCCGTCCTTGTTGGCATACTGGCCGAAGTCCTTGCTACGGATCAAGTTGAGGATTTCGGGTTGCACCCAGAACTCGTCGCTTTCGGGGTTTTCCTTTTCGAAGATCCCCTTCTGGGTCGTATAGTAATCATACCAGGCAGCATCGTACGGACGGTAGCCGCCAATGGAACCGTAGCTCACACGCATCGTAAAGTTGGCGTCCGAAGCGAAAGCCTTCTCCGGGTGCATCTCTTTCAGGCCGGCAAAATAGAGGCGTTCGCCCTTAGCGATATCGTAATAAGAATCACCCGTGAGCTGTTGCAATTCGAAAAGGGAGATGAGGACGGACAGGCTCAACTCGGCAGCCGGGTCCTTCTTCAGCTTCGCATATTTCTTCGGGTCCTTCAGCATGGAGGCGATATTGTCGTAAGACAGGATGGATGTCTTCTTGAATACATCGGCGGCATACTTTTCATAATCGCCTTTATACTTTTTGTCCACCTTCTTGTAGATATCCGGAAGATTCTCTGCCGGAACCCGTTCCTTTACGATCTTCATCATAGCCGCCAGCACCTTCCGGTCGAGGCTTGCGTCATAATCCTTGAAGAAAGACTTGATATTGTCTTCGAGGAAGATATCGATTTCTTCAGGGGTAGAACCTTTCACATCCACGCTCTGGATCATGCGCGCCAACTTCACGATCTCGGCGCCGCTCAGGAACGCTTCGCCCAGGTAGGTGGAGATCTTCTTATATTCACTGGAAGAAGTATATCCCTTTTCCAACAGGTTCAGGACGTCGCCGTACACCTCTTTACGCTTTGCATCCTGTGCCACCCAAGCGGCAAAAGCGGCTTCCTCTTCGCGTTTACGGTCGATCACTTTCAGGTTGGCCAGTCCCTTGTTCATGCCGATCGAGTTTTTCCAGTAGTTGGAGCTGCCGGCATATTTGGAAGCATATTTGATGCGCACCTCGTCGCTCTTCAACATCGCGTCTTTCCAAATCGCCTGCTTGATGCCACGCACTTCGATGCGAGGCTTGTTGCTATCCTCGATACGCTGCTGCACACCCCATGAACAAAGGTAGCGGTCCGTGCTGCCGGGGAAACCGATCGTCATCGCATAATCCTTGTCCTGATAACCTTGCAATGACACTTCAGCCACGTATTTAGGCTGGTATGGCTTATTATCCTTGCTGTAGGCAGCCGGCTTGTTGTCGGCTCCGGCATATACGCGGAACACGGAGAAGTCGCCCGTATGGCGCGGCCACATCCAGTTGTCCGTATCGCCGCCGAATTTTCCGACCGAACTGGGCGGAGCGAATACCATGCGGACATCATTGAAGACATCATAGACGATCAGGAAATACTTATTATTATTGTAGAAAGGCACGACATCGGCTGCCTGGAACTCCGTGTTTCCTACAGAATCGGCCATCGCCTGCCCGATCGAGTCGGCTGCGGCCAGACGCAGGTGCTCTTCCTTGATCGAAGCTATCTGTGAATTAATGCGATCGCTCACATCCACCGTCTCACGCAGGTAGCGGACCGTCAGGCCCGGAACCGGCAACTCTTCTTCCTTACTCTGGGAAACAAAACCGTCTTTCAGGTAGTCGTGTTCCACACTGCTTAACTGCTGGATCGAACCGAAACCACAATGGTGGTTGGTGAAAATCAGTCCTTCATTAGAGACGGTGATACCGCTACATCCTCCTCCGAAGATCACCACGGCATTGGCTACACACGGGTCAGTTTCACTGTACAATTGTTCGTAAGACGGAGTAAATCCCAACTCCTTCATCCTCTCCAGGTTTTGTTTATTCAACTCTTTCAGTACCCACATGCCCTCATCGGCAAACACTTGGCCTGAAGCAACGAGAAGCAGTAACACTGCCCACAACTTCTTCATACGATTCATTCTTTGTTCGTTATTCAATAATTAATTTGATTTTCTTTTGTTCTACACGCGCGGCAAGCCATTTCTTGATCTTTTCCTGTTCCGCCTCACGTACTTTTTCTTTGCTTTTCAGGTAGACTAACAGGACGGTATCGGGTTTAATGCTATCCATATCCATCAGATAGGTATGCGCACAAGAGACTTCCTTGATATAAGGGAAAAGGACTTTCATTTCCGGCATCAGCTCGGACGTAAGATGATTGTAACTGTGATATTTGTTCAGGTCGCGTTTCAGCGAATCGATCTGGAGGGACTGCGCCCGAAGAACCTCTTCGCTATTCTTATACAAGTCCTGCATCAGCAGGCTTTTCAACTCGTTAATGTCGGTGGCTTCCTGCCCGAAACCCTGCTGCACGACAAGGCCCACGTTTTTCAAGCCGTATTTCGGCATCTTGGCACGGGCGTTCGCAATCATCGTCTCCGGCACGGTCTCGCCGATCAGGACTACTTTCACCTCTTTCTTGTCGCTGGTATCGGTCACCGTCTTGCTCAATATCTGCGTGTTCGGGAAACTCAACTCATCCGCGACAAACGTCCGCACCCGGTCATTGAAGTAACTGGCCCGGATCAGGTTGTAGCTCAGGAAAAGGCTCGGCACGATGGTAAAGAAAACGATCACCCCGACATATCTCGTCACGATCTTCTCGCGCTGTTTGTTTAAAAAGACCTTCTTCGGGTATTTCAGCAGGCGGACCACCACGTAGGTAGCCAGACTGATAAACACCGTATTGATAAAATAGAGATAGAAAGCACCGAAGAAATAATACAGGTTACCGCTCGCCAATCCGAATCCGGCCGTACAAAGCGGCGGCATCAAAGCCGTAGCGATCGCCACGCCGGGAATCACATTCCCCTTGCTCTTGGTCGAGCTCGCCACGATCCCCGCCAGGCCGCCGAAGAAGGCAATCAAGACGTCATAAACGGTAGGCTGCGTACGGGCCAGCAACTCGCTCTGCGCCTCGCTGATCGGGGAAATCAGGAAAAAGAGCGTCGAAGTGATGACGCTGAATACCGTCGCCGTGGCAAAATTACGGAAGGAACGCTTGATCAGGTCGAAATCGGAGATTCCCAGTCCCAGGCCGAATCCCATGATAGGCCCCATCAGCGGGGAGATCAACATCGCACCGATAATCACCGCCGTCGAGTTCGTATTCAAACCCAGCGAGGCGACAAAGGTCGCAAAGATCAGAACCCAAAGGTTCGTCCCTTTAAACTCTATGCCTTTCCGGATAGACTCGATCGTTTCGAGTTCATCCTCTTTTTCCTGACGGACATCGAAATTACGGACAAAGAAGTCCCTAATCTGCTTGTGCAACAATCCTTTTTCCATCCTATTAAAATCAACGTTTGTATACGAACATCCCGTAAAACGGCCTTTATAATGGCTAACACTCTCTCACAACCGTTTTAACACATCGCCTAAACCGCACAAAGATAGAAATAGTATCTCGAAATAAAAAATAAGAGCTGTGAACATAAAATAAGCGAAGTATATATCCTGATAATTATTGATTTTCACGTAACTTTGCAAACGCACAACACAGAAACGACAACGAACACTCTCAATAAATCCCGGTAAACAAGATGAAATACTACATTCTCTTGATATACTTACTCGCTTTTTCCCTCGCTACGGAGGGAAATACAGCAGTAAAAGATTCACTGTCGGAAGCCTTGCCGTCAGCCTCTTCTCCTCTGCAAAAACTGGAAATCATGACTAATCTGATGGATCTTTCCCGACAGGAAGAACAGGTGGAATATGCCAAACAGCTCTATTGGCTCGCACTTGAAGAAGACGAAGACTATTATAAGGAAGCGGCCCTGACCGAAATCTTGCGCTTTTACGTGAATACCGATGCCAAAGACAGCGCAAAGGTGTATCTCGCCGAAGCCGAAAGGGAGCTGAAAGGGAAAGCACGCGATTTCCTTGTCACGTATATGAAAACGATCATGGATGTCCGTGTTGTCTATTACACCAAAGGCGAAGACCGGATGAAACTGATTGAAAAATACAAACTCCGCCTCGAAACGGAAAAAGACATGCCGGTTCTTGACAAAATATCGAACTATTATCTCCTCGGTATGGCGAACAGCAACCGGGTCGATCCGAAAAACCAGGATGCTATCTATAAAGAGGTATGTTATTACATGAACAACCTGATCGAACTGTCGGACAACATCCCGCTCCGCTATTCGTATCTGTTCCGCCTGAATACGCTCAACATACTAAGCCTTATGGAAGCGACTCCCGAAAATCGGGTGAAAGCCTCCCTCCGCTACTTGAACATGCAAAAGGAATATGCTGACACAAAAGAGATGAAGAAGCGCCCGTACACAAGCAAACGGCATCTGCTGAACGCCTACTCTACTTTGGCTACCGCAGCAGAAACAGTCGGGAAAGATATGGCAACCTACTATTTCAACTACTTCATCGACTTGAACAGGAAATATCCTGAAGATGCTGCATTCTCCGCTGAATATGACCGTTATTTCACTTCGCTCAACTATTATAAGTCAATACGGGATTTCCAGAAAGCCGCAGATTACAACGATTCGGTCATCTATTATTTCCGCCACGGCGATTTCCAGTTCGACCTGACCGAAAACATCGTTCTGACACTAAAAGACAAAATCGACTGTCTCGACAGTCTACACAGATACAAAGATGCCTACGAAGCCTACAAGGAATATTCCGTACTCCTGGATTCCGCACGCACACGAAGCATGGAAAACAAAGTCGAAGACCTGGAGATCAAAAAGTATGTGGACGAGCTGGTGGTCGAGAAAAAGGCACTGGAAATAGACCTGCAAAAGAGCCGGAGCCAGTTATATCTATTCCTCGCGTTGCTCATTCTTTCGATCTGCTTCGGAATCTTCATATTCTTCCGCCTAGGAAAGATCAAATCGCTATACAAGGAATTGCAGGAATCGAACCGGCTGGTCATTATCGCCAGTGAAAAGGCACAGGAAAGCGAACGGATGAAGAACGCCTTTATCAAGAATATGTGCCACGAAGTGCGCACGCCGCTAAATGCGATCAATGGCTTTGCCGAACTGATCACCAGCGACGGTATAAGCCCGGAAGAGAAAAAAGAATTCAGCAAGATCATCTATACGAACTGCCACAACATCACCTCCATGATGAACGATGTGCTGGTAATCGCCCAACTGGACAGCAGCAACGAGGTCCTCCCACTGGAACCGGTCCACATCAGTCTGCTCTGTCACCACGAGATGAACAAATTGAAAAAGTTACAGCAGAAGCCGGATATCCATTACCAGGTCGAAGGTGACAAAAGCAACGACCTGATCTATTCGGACCCGAATCATTTCGGCATTATCATCTCCCATCTGCTGAACAACGCGAACAAGTTCACGAATCAGGGAAGCATCACGCTCTCCTACCGGCCCGAAGAAGAAGGAAGGATTATGTGTATCTGCGTTACCGACACAGGATGCGGAATTCCGGCAGACAAGAGCGAATGGATTTTCGAACGTTTCACCAAGAACGACGACTTTATCCCCGGTTCGGGCCTCGGCCTCTACCTCTGCCGCCTCATCACCCAACGCCTCAACGGTTCCCTCAAACTGGATACCTGTTACACCGGGGGAGCCCGGTTCATTTTACGGCTTCCGATTAATCCCTACAAATAGCCAACAGGTTTTCTTTTGGCAGACGTGCCCCATAAATCATCATTTAATTAGTTCAGTTTTTCTTAGATGCAAACCTTTTCCCGATATAAGGCAATTCGCTTAACGGAAGATCGCGTCTAATGATGATTGCCAGGAAAATCAGGAGTAGAACCGTGCGATAGCCCAAGCGAAGGATTTCCGAATCGATCCGGGGCAACATCCCAGCTGCATAGAATAAAACCGCCAATATGCCGTAAATAACGGCTGATCTTATATCGTATTGAATCGGGAACTTCTTCTGCCCGATCGCATAAGAAAGAATCATCATCAACAGGTTGCTGGCAAACGAAGCCCAGGCACACGCCATATAACCGTAAACCGGCGCCAGCAACACGATCATCAACACGGTCACCACGCAGCCGATCGTCGAGAAGTAGGCTCCCCATTGCGTCTGGTCGATCAACTTATACCAGAACGACAGGTTAAAATAGATCCCGAAGAACAGTTCGCCCAGCATCACGATCGGCACGACACGCAATCCCGGATAATACTTGGCGTCCACAAAATATTTCAGAATATCCAGATAATACATCACGCCCAAGAAGATAATCAACGAAAAGATAATGAAATACTTCATTGCCTCCGAATATGCTTTCGTATTATCGTCATCCTTATTCTTGGCAAAAATAAAAGGTTCGTAGGCATACCGGAATGCCTGGATAAACATCACCATCACCACCGCCACCTTGAAGCAGGCTCCATAAATCCCCAACTGGGTAGCTGCATAATCCTTATCTTCGAACAGGAAAGGGAACAGAATCTTATCCGCCGTCTGATTGAAAATCCCGGCAATCCCTAAGACCAAGATCGGGAACGAGTATCTCAACATCTGTTTCAACAACACGAAACTGGCTTTCTCGCGCAACCCGGGTATCATATCCGGCACCAAAAGCAAGAATGTCACCACCGAAGTAACCACATTGCTGACAAAGATATACTCCACCTGATAGCCGGGCACATAAAACCAGCCTATCAACCTCGGCGCACATTCATACAGCCACGGGCAAGCGATCAGGAAGAATATTACCAATACGATATTCAGGAATATATTCAGCAGCTTGATCGCCGCAAAGCGAACCGCCTTCCCCTGATACCGGAGGAAAGCAAACGGAATACAACAGAAGGCATCCACCGCCACAATCCCCGCCATCATCCCGATATATTCAGGATGTGCACCATATCCCAGAAAGTTACTGACCGGCGTCAGCGCACTGAACACAAACACCATAAACAGGACGGAAGTGAATGCCAGACTGAACAACGTCGTCGCATATACCCGCATCGGGAGCTTGATCTCCTTCTTGTTCATAAACCGGAAAAAGCCGGTCTCCATCCCATACGTCAATATCACCATCAACAAGGCTGTCCAGGCATACAGATTCGTCACAATCCCGAAATCGCTCTCGGTAGCCAATACACGCGTGTACATCGGAACCAGCATCCAGTTCAGGAATTTCCCGACAATGCTGCTGACACCATAAATTGCGGTCTCTCCTGCGAGACGCTTCATTCCTCCTGCCATAACTTAAAAACAATTGACAATTGATAATTGACAATTAAAATAACGAACTTTGTATTCCATCGGGGCGAAGCCGTCCCAAATGGGTATAAGCCAACTCCGTCACCTCGCGGCCGCGGGGCGTACGTTTGATAAAGCCTTCTTTGATAAGGAAAGGCTCGTAAACCTCTTCCAGCGTTCCGGGATCTTCTCCCAGGGCAGTCGCGATAGTCGTCAATCCTACCGGTCCGCCGTTAAACTTGTCGATGATAGTCGTCAGCAACTTATTGTCGATCTGATCCAGGCCGTAACGGTCGATGTTCAATGCCTCCAGAGCATAGCAGGAAATCGCCTTATCGATCTCTCCGGATCCTTTCACCTGTGCAAAATCACGCACACGACGCAGCAACGCGTTCGCTATACGGGGTGTACCACGACTACGGGAAGCAATCTCGCGTGCAGCACTCAACTCGCATTTCACATTCAGGATATCGGCACTACGCAACACGATCTTCGTCAGCGTCTCCATCTCGTAATATTCGAGGTGCATATTGATCCCGAAACGCGCCCTGAGCGGACTTGTCAGCAAACCGCTGCGAGTCGTCGCCCCCACCAGCGTAAACGGAGCCAGGTCGATCTGGATGGAACGGGCGCTCGGCCCTTTATCGATCATGATATCGATCCGGTAATCTTCCATCGCCGAATACAGATATTCCTCCACAATCGGACTCAACCGGTGGATCTCGTCGATAAAAAGGACATCGTTCTTCTCCAGCGAAGTCAGCACTCCCGCCAGATCGCCCGGTTTATCCAGCACCGGCCCGGAAGTCACCTTGAAGCCGACTCCCAATTCATTCGCTATAATGTTGGATAACGTAGTCTTTCCCAATCCGGGAGGTCCATGCAACAGCACATGGTCGAGCGCCTCCTTACGCATCCGGGCCGCCATCACGAAAATCTTCAGATTCTCGACCACTTTGGCCTGCCCGCTGAAGTCATGAAACGAAAGCGGACGAAGCGCATTCTCATACTCCCGTTCGCTCTCCGGAACCCGTGCATCCCTTATATCAAATTCATCTTCCATACTCTTATTACTTTGACTGGCAAAGATAATAAGAATTACCGGGTTCTGAACTTGTGTCACCGGAATATCGGGACAAAGATAGAAACTTGCAGATCACGTGTCCGTCCCGATTTCATATAAGGGACTCCTTTCATTACATTGCAAGTACCCTGTTTGTATGTCAGGGCCAGATCGAAGTATTTGAAAGCATAGGCGGCTTTGACGACGACCGGCACGTCAAAGGCAGATTTGATTGTCTTCCCAATCATAATATTATCCTTAAAATGGAGAGTAGGCTCAACTCCTACTCCTACCTTCAGCCTCCCGATCAGATTATAATTCAAAACTCCGTTCAAAGCCATGTAATTCCTTGCAAACTTACTTTTGTAACCTTTAACGGGAGTCGCTTTATTGCCAACCGAGGCAATTTCTCCCCGCTTCTGCCCATATAATAAGGCTGCATCCACCGATAAACGGTGTTTCAATTCGAACTGCAACTGATATCCCACATGAAAAGAAGGCTTCATATCCGGTATATTAAACCCGACTTTGCCTTTAGACATCGCCTCATCCTTATACCAATCCATCGAAACACCACCTATTACCCCACTTTTCACTTTCCCATTTTGTGCGGAAACAGATAAACACACTAAACTCAACAATAAAAACATCACACTCTTTTTCATATCAACTCTCTTTTATTGGTTTGACTTTGTTGACATGACCGGGAAAATGAGCCCCCCCCTATCAAATATTACTAAAAATATTTCCTTTCAAACCCTGTCTTTGAAATCTAAAAAAATCATTTCATAGCATATCGTAAAGCAAACGATTGTGCAAGGCCAAGCTTTTAATGCGTATGGTCCGATAATATGATGCCGAATGCCGGGAGGAACTAATTCGGTAGAACATAAAGCAACAAAAATCAAGGTCGTAAAAAAGAGATAACGATTATATCTTTTATGGACAGAAGGGCTGCAAATATACCAAATAGCGACACCAATCATCAACGTGATATAACCACTTGCTTCACTTCCTGTACTAAACAACACGACATACAACAATACATTAGCTAATAGCATGAGCCGAAAACGGAGATATTTATATTGCTGAATTCTGAAATAAGGGATAAAGAATAGGATCAGTCCCGGTATAATCAGCCACAAATCACTATATAAAGAACAGCCTGTGAGCTTACGTACGATTCCTAATAAAGAAATATTTTGAGATATGGCGAACATATTGAGGCCATTTTTGATTTCCAACCGTTCCAACCACGCAATATATTGCGAAGAAATATAATCTGTCCCCGGAGAGAAGAATATCGGCAAAACCAAAAACAAACATCCCCAAAAAACGCAGGAAAATACAAGACGCAATTTGTGTTTTGAAAAAAAGAAAAAAGCTAATCCTACAATCGGATATATTTTTATTAATGTTCCCAATAAAATCAAGCAAGAAGCCCAAAATTCTTTTTCTTTCTCAATTAAAACAAAAGAGAGAATAATAAATGCTGCCACAGAGATATTAAATTGTTGTACCCCCTGCGCCGTCATTAACTCACACAAAGAATACCAATAAACTATAATCCTCTGACTCTCATTGAAAGGTAACTGACGAATAGCATAAAAAAGAAAATATGTATTCATTAAAATCCAAAAAATCATCCCCAACCATTCAGGCAAGATAGAAAATGGAGCAATCACAAGCGCAAAGATTGGACCATAATGGTTTACATCATAATATTCGGTAGGATACTCCACATATAAAGGTAATCCGTTAATTACGTGAGGAAAAACATTTTCAAATATTTTATAGTTATTATATTTACCTATCAGCAATTTGACTATTGCATAAATTAGTCCAGAGGACATCCATATCCAAAAGACCGTTCTTTCTCTATGAAAAACAGTCTTTTGAAATATATGTGATAAAAAGTTGATCTCTTTTACAGCTTTCATGTCAAAACCAATATCGCTTAAGCGAAAAACTTCAACAGCAAGTCTTTGTTGTTGTCTTCAACCTATGCTTGAATAGGTCGTTTAGGGATAATAGACTTAGGAGCAGTATCCCACTTCCCTTTCAGATATATTCGTTTCTTGGCAAAGCAAGGAAACGAAAATGTCGCTATTAACAGTAAACATCCAATTTTTCTAAATGTCTTCATATTATGTTTAATATTTTCAAATGTAAACATAGAGGGAATTATTGGATGCAACAAATCGGTATATGGACAACCTTCTTTTTATATGGACAAAATTATTTCTCAGCTGCTATAAAACTGATAATAAAATACATAAACTTACTTCATATAGCTTACGCAAACGATCTAAATCCTTCCAAAATCCTTTTTTAATGCTCTTTACCTGTATATTCCACACTTCCGAAGACAAAACTGTCCCTATTTTTATACCCATATCTACTCTATTACCATCCTTTTTGTAGGATACACCCATTTATATCGCTTCCTTTTTGATTCGGACACAGCTTCCGCCGAGTACGACTTCGGAACTTATTGGCCGAATCGGAACTGACTCCCAAAAGAACAGCCTCCTCGTTTAAGTGCAAATCCAAGAAACTGAGATAACAGATCTTGGTTTCTGTTTTTGTCAGACCCAACGTATTTTCTTTCATAAAAACGCTGACATTCGGAAAAAGGGAATCAATCAGACGAATCAGGCTTCTCCATTCCTCTTCGTTTAGTTTTTGTTCGATATCAGGTTTTACTTTCCGACAGCGCTCTTTCATTGTTTCAAATAAAGAGGATTGCTTCAATTTTTCCACCCTTAATACGGTGATTTCTTTCTTATATTCACTTGTATCCTCATGCGCAGCAGCTTTCCTTTCCATCTCTGCCGTTAACTCCCGAAGGCGACCTTCCTGTTCCGTTTCTTGCTTCTCATGCCGATTTTTTTCCTCTTCTAAAAACTGTTGCTGCCGATTTATTTCAAGCCGTCTTTTCCTATCCCTCAACTGATAACCCACAATCAACAAAAGGCAAATGATAACAGCCAAAGCAAACAAAAACTGTTTCTCTGCAACAAGTTTTTTATTGTCTTGAACGACAGTGACCACATCATGCCGTTTCTCTGCATCAATGATATCTACCTGTTTTTGTTGATCATATAAAGAATCTTTCTTTGCCTGATATTGTTCCAAAAGAGAAAGCGCTTTTTCTGTATCACCAGCTTCTTTTTCGATAAGGTAACCTAAATAGAAGCAATCGATCGATGTATAAGGGTTCAATGACGGACCTGTGGCTAATGCTAAATAATAGCGGGCTGAATCAAGGATGCTTTCATTATAATAGAGATCACTCAAAGCCAGATAAGAGGGAACTTGATCCATCGTATCAGAACTTAAACTTCTACTATAATAGGCTCTCGCTTTTTCCACATCGCCCATTAAGTCATAAATATTTCCCAAACCATTAGAAATCGAACTAATCCCCCTTAAATCTTGAAACCTTGTAATAACAGAATCCGCTATTAACATATAGTGAAGCGCCAACGACAAAGAATCGTCAAATGCCCATGTTTTAGCCACATCTCGCAGGGCAAAGGCATAACTCCGCTCGTTACCGGCCTGCTTAAAAAATTCTGCCGCTTCTTCAAACTTCCTCCGCTCTTCGCTTCTTTGGCCCGTATAAGTGTACAAGTCTGCCATATAGCTACAGATATACCCTGCCACATCATATAAATACTTCTCTTTTGCCAACGACAACGCATCAGAATAAGCCTTCATTGCCGGGATAAAAAGCTTATCTTTCACATACGAACGCCCTAAATAAAGCCCCATCCAAGCCTGTTGTTCCGCGGCCCCATGACTTTTATACCAAACCAACGCCCGGTCGAGTTGTTCGGTATATAGCATTTCTTTGAAGAGTTTATCCGCCGCCCGGCAATACAGCATGCACCAACGTGCAAACTGCCATTCGTTCAACCTATCGGGAGTTTTTACCTCATTCAATAAGATATAAGCGCTATCCGGATTTGCTTCTAAAAGTATTTCTGCCCGGTCCATCGTTTCCGATGCGATCCGGTCTCCTACACACGAAAAGAAGAGACTGACGGGCAACAAGATAAGCAAGAATATTTTTTTCATACGGATATATTGTTAGACCGGTTGTTTTCAGGAGGGAAAGGTACGCATTTTTATAATCAGGACAACCCTTTTAACTACTCGATTTATCATAAAAACAGGTTCGTTGCTGTCAATTTGATTTGTTTTTAAGATTTCTGACGATATTAACATTCCTGTTTTCAGGCTTCTTAGCTTAAAGAGCAACCGTTTTTGAAGCTCTTTTTCCAAATCATCCGAATAATTTTCCCGAATAATGCGAAACATCACCCATAAGCCCATCACACTCTTTCCAGGGCCGGGTGAAGAGAACCTGAAGAAATATCTGAAAGGTCTGAATGTACATCCGTTCGTCATATGCAAGTTGATGCGTGGTCATACAGGCAGGGACTATATGTCACCACAGCAAAAAGCATCCTCAAGCATGTAGATGAACAGGCCTTTGAGATCAGAAATATTCAACAGGGCAAGCATTACCTTGCTATGCAATAAACTTATTAGCTTTAACACATGGCCTACCCCGAAAGTGACGAAAAACTAATGTTTTTGCAAAAACAACCATCATACTATCATATCCGTTTGTATATTGTTTTAAACCAATATGTTATGGCATGATAGTTGCCATTTTGAACTATCATTCATCTATCATAACCATCATGGCGAAAGGTAAGCGTCTCCGCGATGCTACCATTGTTCTTCAAACAAGAGTATTTAGCTTTGTCATCAAAAAAAGATGAAAGCAGAAACTCGT
>OGKG01000596.1_pt1 | contig 46568 bp, 75 predicted proteins | sample 1572201 | NCBI WGS metagenome assembly OGKG01 (sample SAMEA2582146, study PRJEB24529) | metagenome | biome: Human gut stool | place: China | collected 2011 | reverse complement strand
CATCTTCTTCATCATAAGCAAAAGTAATTTCAAGATTTATACCATCAACTATTTTACATTGCCAAGGTCGTTCATCAAAGCTTTCGGGTTTATCACCTTCTCCGTTCCATAAAGTAGGATTCATATCATTAAAAAATCCATTTGCAATTCTCGTGGCTTTTTCTCTTGTCATATTCTAAGTCTCCATTCTGTCATTCTGTCAAGAAATCATCGTTTCATTAATTCAAACAAGTTCACTGTCAAAACTATCTGTTTTGCCCTGTAAATATTCAAGCACATCCACTCGACCACCATATCTGCAATGAATTTCTGTCAGCTTACCTTGGTCATATAACCATCTTGCTGCTGCATATCTGTGCCAACCATCTACAATAAAAGGTTGTGGAAGAATAAACCCATTATTACACTCGTTGTCAATCTCAATATCTCTAATTTTCTTTGGATGATTGATAAAATAAACGATTCTTCCTATATGCCAGTTTCTTGATTTCTGTTCCAGTACAGGGTATTTCCACGTATCTCCATATGGCTCAGATACTTCTGAGATTGCTTCATGAATAGCAACTGAAATATCATCCAAATTTATTTCTCCTGTTTCATCCCACGACCAATGTTCAGTTGGAAGGAATTCAATAAGACGGTCAATTCTAATAACATCTCCATTGTATTCGTCTAATGGTTCAAAATCTCCATGCATTTTTTTGCTCCTTTCCACAGTCAATCCTCATTTCATGTTATTTGCTTTTATTATTTAAAGTATCTATAAGACCCTTCCCATTCTCCATACTAGATAATTTTAATTCTACATCAGCTATCGTACTAGCAGAAACCATTTTAACAAACTCAAATGATACTTGCCCGTTATTATTCTCTGCTACTACTTCAAGTCCATGAATTAATGCTTCTAATCCAGCTTTCATACCACCTAAGAAAGCTAATTGAATATTATTATCAATTTTTTCCATGTCTGCCTCCATTCTTCAAAAGAAACTCTTGTTTACTTGCCTATTTCACATCCCATTTCACTTCATAACCAGTAATTTTCTTTCCAAAATCACAAGCATGTACAACTACAGCTCCGCAATTATTGCACCATAAAGCAAAACTATTAACTCCTGCACCCATCCTATTAGCTCCACCACGCCGCATTTTTGATCCACACCAGATACAAGTACATTCGTTTGGAATCTGCACTCCATTATTTACAACATTTTTAATTTCCATTATCATCGCTCCATTTCTATATTAATTCATCGACTTCAACTACATCAGGATTATCACTAAACCATGAATCATTCTCTGCAATTTCCTTTAACTCAATAAAATCTCTTTCAGGATCAAAGCAATCGTTGTGTTTCAAATAAGCTGCTTTCACCTTTTCTCTTGCATCTTCATATGACTCTGCCTTTACAATTCCAACAGCCAACTCTTCAATCCTGTAAGCATATAAGTTTGTAATATCTAACATATTAAGCACTCCTTCCTATAATAAATCTCTTAACTTTTCCGCAAACTCTTTCAATGCATTTTCTTTGTATTCCTCGTTATGTACTAGATCGACTACACCAGGAACACCTTGAAATCCATTTCTCTTTGCTTCTAACATAAGATATGTTTCTTCCTCAACATCAAAGTCGTCATAAAGTTTCCACATTTTTTCGTGTAAAGTCTCTATTAATTCTTTCTTTGTCTTTGGATTCTTAATTGTAATTTCAGTACACCAATCCTCATTACAAGGGTTATCTCCCTGCATGTATAACTCAACTTCACTATTCTTTATCTCTGATATTCTAAAATCAAAATCTGTTCCATCTGATAACTCATCAAGATATTTTTCTAATTTATCTGTTTTCATAAAATCAACCATCCTTTCTTACTCATCTACTTACATATTTTGCGTTTAATATTCCATTCTTCCAAAACGTAACAACTTCACCTATAATTTTCCCTGACCAATCAGGGCAGCAACCTTCGTATTTTCTTGTATAACCATAACTACCATCGTTTTCCATAATAATAACTTGACTATATCCATCTACTCTTGTAGCGGTGATTATTGCATTTTTAATAACTCTTTTTAGTTCGTTACACATATAATCAACCATCCTTCCCATTTGAAATTGCTATTTACTGTGCTTATACTTTATCTACATTTAAAAAATGATTTTGGTTCATCACCTGAAAAAGATACATTTAATTTTTTGCAAAAATTATATGGTCTGATATAGTCAATATTTTTTCTATATTCACAATTTTTGCATTTCTCAGGACATTTTATTATATTCTTCGTCTTCATTTGTCTCCAATCTACTTAAATAATGTATGCTTACCATCTGCATCACGTTTCCATTCATACCCTGCAAACTCAAGAGCCTTCAAAGCTCCCATGTAATAACTCATGTCTTGCGGTCTTACATCTTTCATATTTGCAATCGTCCACCGTTCATCTAACCATTCTTCCGTTTGCTGCTTAATTATTTTTGGTGTTCTCTTCATTTTCATCACTCCGTTTCTTGTCCAAAATCTCCATGTTTTAATAGCTCTCCATTTCATTTTATGTTATACTTCATATAAGGAGTTGAGGACTTACACGGCTGCTGTCACAGCCGATGCCTCTAATTGTTAGTAGTTCTCTCTTATATATTCCAAAGCTTCATCTTCTGTTGGAAACTTGATGTCTTCACCTGGAACATAAAAGTCACCGTATTTCTGATATGGTTTCATACTAACTTCCCTCCTTTATATGTATTTAGAAAAAGCAGAGATAATTAAATCTCTGCTTTAACTATCGCTATTCATTTATTCTCCCTTACAAATCCTGCATATCTCTCATTGCTTGATCCCATACTGAATCATCATTACATCCACAATCATTCCAAAAAATCTTTCCAAATCCAAAATATAAACAATCACAAGCATTCATATATGCATTCTGTTTTACTTTATCTGTGTATCTATTTTTATACTTCATACTTACACCTCCACAATCTCAATACAGAAATCATCAGGATCATATTCACTGCCTTCAATGTCCCAATCATTCATATATTCTTCTTTTGCATCATTGGCAGCTTCTTCTGCTTCACCATAGGAATCAAATAATCCCCATTCAAAATCTCCACTATCTCTTAACTGACCGCCATCATAACTGATAATATATTTGAACATTTCAATCACTCTCCCTTACAATTTTTTAAATAATCAGCTTTCTGTTTTTTATATTCTGCTTCAATTTTATCTAGTCTTTTCTGCTCTTCATCGCACTCTTCTTGTGATTCAAATACATCATAGTAATGTGTATCTCCATCCCAACGACATCGCACAATTTTATCTTTCTCTTCATCCGTTAATTGATATACTCTGTACATACTAATCACTCTCCTTTCAAATTAGGACATAAACCAAGACCACCATCAATTTCTGGTACTCTTCTATATGCTCCTCTGTGTGGACATTCTTCTTTTTTACATTCAGTACAATCGCATTTCTGATATTCTTCATAACTCATTTTCCAGTTTGTCTCTGCAAATCTTTCTCTTGTCATCATAATTTTTTACCTCACTTTCTTTTTAAGAAACAGTTCTTTCCTTTGGTTTTATATCGCTTCTAATTCCAATATATTTATCATTGAATCCTTATAAATCCATTTTCCATCTGTTCTGATTTTTCCTACAAACTCTGCAAGTGGAATTTTTTTATTTCTTTCCATCTGCCATGAATACATCTGAATCCAATCGTTTAATAGATTGAACATTGAATAATCATAAAATGGACAGCCCTTTGGTTTTACCTTTTCCAAAAACTCTTTTGTCTTTGTCAATATTGATACATGAGTTGTACCATTAAAATCGACCATAATATAATTGCCTTCCATTTATATCACTCCCTTACTTTGTCGCAAATACTTCATTTCCATTTGTATCAAAATATCTTTCGTGAAATTTCCCATCCACATAATCAATATCTCTTCTAACATCTTCACAGCCTGTAATAAGTTCTGCATATCTTTGGTCTGCTAAAGCCTGCCAGCTTTTAATTCCGTGGTCACTCTTTACATTCTTAACAAGTTTACGAACATCATCATAAAATGTTTCTGTATTTGTAAGTTTATTCAGCTTATCAATTCTTGCATAATCTCTCTTTTCAAATGCAAATTTGTATGTCATAACTCAACCTCCTTTATGCAAATTTTAATCTTGGATTTTCTCCAGCTTTTTCAGCAATTCGTTTTTTATTTGTCTCTACAATCTTGTTAAATTCCTCAATTCCCCTACTATCCATAAATCTTTTTAATTTCTTCATGCAGTCAGTCTTATTTTTTCCACTAATAATACACATTCCTGTATCTGTATGAGATAACTTAAACATTCCATTATCACAATAGATAAACATATCAATTCCATATTTCTTAATAGGTTCTCCCATCACTCTATTCCATGTATAATTACCCATAAGAATATAAAATTCTTCTTTTTTAACTTCTTTCTTTTCTGCTTTCTTACGTGGTTTATATTCAATTGGATTTTCAAAATCTGCACTTGTAATACTGTCAAGATATGCCATTCTATCTTTATATCCTTTTGGCAGCTTTAATCCTGTAAGACACTCAAATATCTTAATACTTGCCTTATTATCATTGTGTAATCTTGCCATTACTTCTTCTTTGCACATAGGCTTATCGTAATTATTAATACATACCGCAAGACTGTAATTCCACGTATTTTCTTTTCCATACAGTGCCATGAATATCGAATCTATAATTTCCATCTGCCAATCAGGAATACACATTGATTCCGTAAACATCCATTCTTTGAACTTCTCTTTTTCTTCTTCATGTTGTCTTTCCAATTCTTTCTTGTGTTTTTCTGACTCTTCTTCTGCTTTCTTAGCAAATTCAATTTTTTCAACATCTGCTTTATCATAAGCAATCATCTTTTCTTCTGTGTCAAGTCCGTTGTCAATAAGATACTGAACAAAATCATATTGTGTCTTATTAAGTTCAAAATATCTATTCCCTTCTTTGTCTGAAAACATATATAGTGTACGTGGAAGCGTTCGTTCTCCATTTCTTTTGAGAGTAGTATAATCTTCTCGCTTTTCCAGATAGCAACCTTCTAATAACTTTGTGCATAAGAAACTTACTGAATTGTAAACACTTCCCTTGTAGGAATATAATTTGTCTAATGTATTCTCAACTTTTGTTTTACGTGGCTCTTTAATCCCATCTGTAAATCCTAAATATCTTTTAATCTGTAACATATCAATCAACCTCCGTTCTATACTTCATAATCGCTTACTGGTTCTGTATATCCACTATCTAATTTAATTTCCGTTGTTCTATAATCATCATAAACACTATTTCGTGTTCCTCTTGTATGTATAATTTTTGCAAGCTGCATAATTACATATCTGCGTTCACAACCATATTCATCGTAAACTTTGTGTGGATAATATAATGCTCTGCCATCGCAAACTGTAAAATCATCAAACTCTTTTCCGTAGAACTGTTCACAATTACTTGCATATACATACCGTAAAGCGTGATCTCTTATATATTGCTTTTCATCATCTGTCAATTCATCTGCATTATCCAATAATGAAAAATCAAACAGAACATTTCTCTTACCAGTCTCAAATGAATCAACATATTCCAGGTTGTTTTCCTTTGATGTCTTTTTAGCTGTCTTGTATAATTTGTATTCTTTAATCTTCATTTCGCTTTTCTCCTTCCATTACAAAAGGCAGACACAATAATTTGTATCTGCCTTTATTTATTCTCCTATTTCTAATCAATTTCATCACATTCTGAACTATCAACGTCCCAATCAAGTTCATTAATCGGCTTATTCCACAATCCATTATCATCCGCAATATAGTTCATAATCTTTGCAAAACTACTTGCTTTTACCTTTTCCATTTCCTCTGTAAATTTATAAGTCGGCTGCATAGCATCGTCTGTTTCATAGATGTACATATCAATTGTGTTGTCACTATTTACGAATGCCTTGATAAAGCCCATCTCATTTTTATGGAAAATAAGAAACTCACATAATCTGTTATTACAATTCCAATCAAACGGTGTACTGTCATTTCCGTTCATGTAATGGATAGCTCCGTTTGCATCCAACATATCATCTGTTACATTAGGGCACATGTTTCGTGCAACCTTAAAAATTCTTTCAATTTCTCTTTTAAATTCATATCCATTCATATTATTTTTCCTCCTTTGGAGTAATTAAACTCATAAGATTATCTCTAATATAGTCACAGAAAGCATCAATACTTCCATTACCAATAGTCCAACAACTATCTTCATCATAATTCCAATGGATAATTACTTCATGCCCTGCTGTGATATTAGGTAAATCAACATCTTCCTTTCTCACATATGAACTATTTGAAAGAGCTTTAAGATATACATATCTTCTGATATTCTCAATATCTCTTTCTGTTTCTGCATTGAAAATCTCTACCAGATATTCGTCAGAACATTCATCATAAATGTCATATTCAGAAGCTCCATTTTTCTTATTATTAAGTCTCTTTAACTCTTTGCTGATTGCAAACAGTGCTGATTCCTCATATTTCTTACATTCCTCTTCGCTTCTAAACACAGTTCCATCTTCTGCAATGTACTCTGTTCTTACTAACTTCTCAATTGTTTCTGTTTTTCTTACTTCGTTTACTCTCATAGTTTTAATCTCCTTTTCTCTGTATTACTGTTCAACTTCTTCAATTTTAATTGTCACAATATAATGCTTGGTTTTATTATTTGGAAGTGAAAAATCCAAGTTATTAAGATAATCTATTGAATCTCTCATTTGTTTCTTTTTCCATTCAACTAAATCTTTTATCATTTGTGGTGCTTCTGTCTCAATTAAATTGAGTAATAATTCATAATCTTTAAATGATTCAATTGCATTCTGTAAACTTTTAACACTGTCTATCACAGTATATATTCCACTCTCATATATCTTAGTAGTAGATATTCCTTTCTTTTTATTAGGATTTATTTCAACTTCTACTATCCCATATTTCTTATTACTTCTAAACCATAGATCTTCTGTTGTAAAAAGAAGATGTTTTGCATTTTCATACTCATCAATTATATCAACGACCTTTTGTGGGAATAATTCACTGCAAAGATTATTTATCATTTTACAAACATGTTGCTGATACTGAATAAATTCATTTACCTTCTTATTAAATAATGTATCTAATACTTCTTGCGTATAATCCATAATTATCACCCTTTACCTTTCTAAAATTCCACTGTAAATTACAATTTCCTGTGACTTTATTCTGCCATATCTAACATCAACATACTGTTTGCATCTGCCAGATAATAGCTTGTGTTACACATTACCTTGCTGTATTCAACTTCACCCTCAAAATCGTTTACAACTGCCTTTTCTTCTGATGTCATATCAGAATATTTTTTCTTTCCATATGAAGGTGGCAGCCATCCTTTATGTTGTGCTCCAAATATATTGAACTTTTTCAACAGCTCTTCATTTGTAAATGTAATATGGCAAGTTCCTTTCTTATAAAAACTCACATTGAAATACTTCAATACAATATCTTTTGACTCTCCATATTCTTCAGCAAATTCTAGTGATTGGAATAAATCAACTGCTTCTGTCAAGCCACCATCGAGATAATTGAAACATTTTTCAATATCTCTTAATTTGCTTACTACTTCATGATCAGTCGGTTTAAATCCACCCCATGAGTATTCCAAATCTCTCCATCCTCTTAGTGGAATAATTACCTTTTTGTTTATGATCCACGCCTTATTTGTTTTCCATCCATTGAAATAATGAATGTTCTTGCTGCATTCATCATAGTAGGAATATTTATTACTCAATTCTTCAAAGAGTGAAATAATTGTATCTTCAATTCCCTTTATGACTTTCTTACTCATATCAATTTTCAACTCATATATATTGTGCAATGAAAATTCATAGTCTTTCAGTTCTTCAACTTTGTTGTAATATTCTCTCTGCAAATTATTTGTGAGCTGACCAATAAACTTCGGATTATCAAACAATGCTGACCAATATTTACCACGAATTTCTCTTATATATCCGTTTACTGATGCACTATCCTTTCCAATACTAAGATTTAACACACAACCACCAGTCTGTATTGTCTGTCCCGTCTGTTTGTCTTTTCCAAACTGATATAGAATATGTGGTGACATTGCATAATACTCTTTGATAAGTTTTACACCTGCTTCGATTTCCATTTTATACTGCTCAACTATTGCCTTTAAAAAATCATTTTCTGCAAGCTGCGTATTTTCTGTATTATATGTATATTCTCTCTGTTCCTTAGCTTTCTCTAAACTATCAAAGATAAAAGAATTTCTCTGTACATCTGGAAGTTTTACCTTTATCAATGCAATCTCAACATTTGTTTTTCTCTCTGCATCCATGAAAGCATCCTGAATATACTGAATGTCTGCGTTGTATTCTTCTAACATTCTATTCAGCATTATTCTTTCATTGTTACATTCATTCTTTAATGTCTCTGCATTAAGTAGACAAATAACAGCACCACCATTTCTCTGTTGCATTTCTAATGCTTTCAACAGATGTTTACATCCATTTGAAAACGGAGGATTCATAATAATTAAGTCATATTCCTTCATTGTGTCGTATGTCAAAAAATCATCATGTACAACTCTGAAGTTCTTTTCCTTTAATACTGCCCGTAAGTTCGTATCATTCTCTATGCAGTCAATATTTAACTTAATTGTTGTGTACCATCTGTTATTAAAACTTTCCTTTTTCTTTAATGCTTCAACAATATTTCCTTTACCTGCTGATGGTTCAAGAATTGTGTGTATCATTTTCCAATCTAAGCCATCAAGCATTTTATCTATAAGATTTTGCGGTGTTGGGTAGAAATCTTTGTTATCTGTGAACATATTTATCATTTCCTTTCCTTTCATTATAAAAAGTGGTATATTTCAACCACCTTTGTTTTACACTGTGCTAAGTTTTTCAGTTGGATCATATTTGAATATAAATCCCTTCTTAAAGCTACTGTAAAATCCCTGTAATGTTGCCAACTTTCGCTTTACATCTGCAAAGTCCGACTTTGACAACTCTGTATCAGGTTTTACTACAAATAACTTTTCACCTGTCTTTGTGTGTACATCTTCTGTTACAGTGTATGTGATTTGTGTTTCTGTCTGTTCTGTTGTATCATTCACTGTATTATTCTTTGTCTCTTTAATGGTTGTATTTAATTTCTCACATGGATTTTCTTTGAATAAGAAAGCATGTTTGAATTTACTATAATAACCTCCAAGAGATTTGATGTACTGATTCACCTTGATATATTCTTCACGGCTCAATTTCTCAACTACTTTTGCAAGATATATCTTTTCTTCTGTTCGTGTATCTGTGTCTTCTGTCACTTCATAAGTATATTTGTTTACATCTACGTCAGTTTCGGTTGCCTTTTCTTCTGTCTTATTTTTATCAGACTTAACAACTTTCTTTACAACCTTTTCAACCTCATAAGGTGTTTTAACTTCCTGAATTTCACACCATGCAATAGCTCCTTTATTTATCCATTTCATAAATCCATCAGTCATTGTACCAATAAACCAATGATTAGCTTGATTTGCATTTCCTGTACATTCTTTTGTGAGTTTTCCATTAAGTTTATATGCGTGATAAGAAGTTTTTCCATCCTCATATACAGTTGCTTTAATTCTGTAAACATATCCCTTATTTCTGCCATAATTGAATGATGATTTTAAGATAAAACACTGACCATCTTTGACGCATCCGTTTTCTGTTTCAAAAGCTTTGTTTTCCTTTTTATATTCAGTGACTTTTACCTTTTCATATACAACTCCGTCTCCTTCTCCAAGCATTCCACCACAAGTAGTATCAATTTTATTGATAAATGCTTCAAACTTGTCCATGAGCTCTTTATCTTTTCCCATTGATTCAATGTGACTGTCTGCCTGTCGTGCTGCGCTTTCTTCATCATCATTCCATCTACCCATATAGGTTGTTATCAAAGATTTCTTATATTCTTCTCGCTTCATAGTTCTGAAATTCTGCATGTCTTTCATGTAGCCTTCATATCTATAATAGCTATCAATATGAGCAAACTTTAAGATTCCGTTTCCTTTTGCTACATAGACACCATCTTTTTCAATATGCCAATTCATTCTAGGTGGATTTGCCATATGTCCAGGAATGATACCAGTTACAATATATTTTTCAGAAGCTTCGCTTTCCTTACTCCGTAACTTCTCAATCATTTTCTTTGCTGATTCTTCTTCCTGTTCGCTTGCTCCTCTTTCCATTGTCATCTGTTCAAGCTTTGCAATCTTTTCTGAAATACTTCTATCCTGAAGTGTTCCGTCATAATTGTATTTGCGTATTTCTTCTGGTTTTGCTTCACTACTACAATTTACAACTAATGTATATCCATTTTTTGTAGCAATTCCATTCCAATAAGCAGGATCGTAATAATCTGTCATCATGTCGCTATGGTCTGCATGGTATCCGAACACTTCCCATCCGTCCATTGCCATAAGTTTATGTGCTATCATTACGCCTACATCCTGATATTCATAATAGGTACTCATAAAAATCGACCTCTCTTTCTTGTAATAAAATAGGCAGCTAGGTATTTATTCTCCTAACTGCCTTTGCGGTTACTATAAATTTATCGCATTTCCGTTCTCATCATATTCAATCGGTGCAATGTGAACTGCATACCCAATTTCTTTTTCTTTATCATAAATTTCCATTGTACCACCTGCACAAAATTCAAATGAGAACCGCTTGTCATCCGATTCAAGTAATTTAATTAAATGATCCATGAGTTCATTTAAGTTCCGTGCATCCTCTTTTGACTTTTCAATAGTTGTCATTTCGCTTCACTCCTTTTCATAAATTTCTAACTTATGTAACAAATCAAACATTGCTACATATCTACCCTGATTCCGTTCTTTGAGTTTATCATTGTCGTTCTGCATTGCATCATCATAATCCTTATTTACTTTTCTAAATTCCTCTGCAATAATTTCAAGAATTTCATCCTTTGTCTTGCTACATGTATATTTTGCCATTTCCCTTCACTCCTTCCTAAGAAATCTTAGTTTACTGTGCTTTATTCTTCTTCAAAATCAATATCATCAATCTCAAAATTATCCGAGTATGGAATATATTCTGCATTAGTAGCAACAGGAATTTCATCAATGTGTTCCTGTGCATATTTACAAGCAATTTCCAACTGCTCTTCCTCTGTTTTGCCTTCTAATAATTCTATAGGAATATCAATTCCCGTATCTCCTACATACGTATAAGCCATACCAATATGCAATCTTTTTGTATCTGCCATAAAGTTTCCTCCAATCATACAACAAATCTTAATTTTATCTGCATTGTCTTAATGCGTCATCAAACGTTTTAATTGCAGCCTCTAAACAGTTACCAAATACACATATATACTCACATGTGATACATATAGAGTCATACTCTTTTCCTGTCTGTTCCTTTGGAACAAGAGTAATTTTAATTTCTTTTTCCATATCTTTCTCCTTAATTCATAATTCTTGCAACAATTCCCATAATTCCTGCTTCAAAATATCAAGGTCAATATTGTCCCCTTCATACATATATAGCAATTCATCATAAGACTTGATTTCTTTTACAAGTTCACGAATTTTTCCAATCTTTTTCTCCATGTTATTTCTCCAATTTTTAATTATCTTCAAAGATTATTGTAGGGATTTCAAAATCAAAGTTATGGCTATCAATCCATAGATATGCTTCCACAATTGTTTGGAATCCTCCTACTGATTTTGTTTCTCCATCCATATCATTCCATTCTACTCTATACATATTATTCCTCCTATTTATGCATATTGTTCACTATCATATAGTACTAATGGATGCTCACCAAAATCCTTATCTGAAGGTTTTTTCATATAATTTTCAGCTTCTTTCGGTGTCTTAAATCCATGAATTTCTCTGTAGTTACCATTCTTATCATAGTATTGTATTCTATACATTATTCAGCCTCCTCATTATATAAGATACAACTAAATTACAGATAATCTACCAATTCTCTAGCAAGTTCTGCATCCTCTTTCCCTTGTATAACTCCTACACATGTAGCTTTCAACATATTCAAAGATGCCTGCTCACTTTGCTTGCATCTATCTATGATAGACTGATGATATTCTTTTTCTACACCTCTCAGTCTTTCATTCTCTACACGTAAATATCTGTTTTCTTGTACAATATCTGCAAGTCCCAACACCAATTCTTCTATATCATATCTTTCCATATTTGCTTTCCTTTCTTCTAAAGAAATGCGAATTTATTTTACAACTTCACTCCATCAGTAGGGAGTCCAAACTTCTTTACAAACATATCAAATTCTTCATCTGGCATCTGTGCAAGATTATTTTTACATTCTTCTCTTGTGCAAACTCCGTAACAAGCATAACCGAAAAACTCTTCAGTTTCCTCCTGAGTTGCCTTGTTCATAATATAATCAACCATCATTTCTTCAATATCCATTTCTTACCTCCAATTCCAAGGAAACACGCATTCACTTACAAATTCTCAATATCACTTTTTACATTGGCAATGTCTTCAATGAGATTGTTCATGGCTTCATCTTCTCCGTATTCCATATTTTCATGCATATATTTTGTAAGCTCATAAAACATTCTAATTTTCTGTTTATCATCCATATTATCAAAACATTTCTGCATTTGTTCTGTCATTTCTACCATATTATTACCTACCTTTCCAAAAGAAATATCCATTTACTGTTTTCTAAAAACAATCCTGATAAACGATTCCGTATTTTATATTTACTTCTTCTACATTTTTTACAGTTGCATAACTATCTCCGAGCAAACAACTATTAATATATGTATTTGCTTTTAATGCTGCATTCTCTTTACTATTTGCATACAAAATACATGTCCGATTCAGCCATTCATAGCCTGTGTCAATTTGTAATGCCACTTTGTACATTTTCATTTTCATCACCCCTACTTCCGAGATATCTATTGCTAGTTCCATTGTTCCAAATCATACATAACATTATAAATTCCAATATAAAGTGGACTGTCATAATATTCGTCAATACTATCTTCTGTAAATCCATTCTCTTCTTCAGTGAAAATATAATTGATCTGCTCACATAAATTAGCAAGTTTGTCTTTTTGTTCGTCTGTCAGTTTGTCTAACATACTATCACTCCCATCTTTTATAAATCCAAATCATCTTCATCGCAAACAGATCCGCACTGTCCATCTGATGTAAGAATTAAGGCTTTATAATCATTTCCTCTAAATGATGCTATGCCTTTGCCTTCTTCAATATATCCAATGCGTTCTCCATACATATCACCTGATGGCTGAAAGACAATTTTCATATCTTCATCGTAATCATCCAACATTCTTTTTAATTCACCAACTGTCATATTTAATCACTCACTTTCATTTTCAAACTCATCAATAAACTTTTGTGTAAACCTGCCTACTTTGTAACTTCCATAGTTTACCTTTACCTCATTCGTAATTTCCAAATATCCGTTTTCAACCATTGCAGCAATCAGATTAGGACAATCTGCGCTTAAAAATGATTCTCCATCATTAAGTGAATACTGTGGAATATTGATTGTTACATCTCCGTAGTATCCACCATCTGATGTATAAGCAAGAACTGCCTTTCTATGAAACATATCTGCGTATGTTGTGACTTCAAATTCTGTAATTTCTTCTCCGTTTACTTTCATTTATTCCTCCTCGCTTCCTAATTAAATCATATACCATTTTAATTCCTCCTATTTTCTAAGCCGTTCCATATTTAATCCAAGTTCTTTGTTTAGACGCTGTGCTAATGCTCCGTTGATTTCTTTTCCATGATTAGGGAACGAACAATGGATGGTGATCGTCTTATCCCATATCTCATGCCCTCCGTTGCTCCGTTGAAGTCGGAAATTATTTGCCTTTAATGCAGCTCTAAATTCTCTTGTTGGTACTCCTGGTACTTTTGCCATGTGTATCACTTCCTTCCTATTTATATATACCGTGTGTTTTAATTGACCGTATAGCCGTTATCACAGCTTATGTATATATATTCGCTTTTAGATTGCCTTTACCTTTGTATTTCGCTTTACTGTCTTTTTCTTAGCTGTCAATGGAGATTCCATTTCATAACGAACAATTTCAGATAGATAATCAAAAATCTGTGCCTGTGTTTTATCCATGATATTATTGACGAAAAATTCCGTTCCATTACAATGTTCAATCAATGCCTGTTCCATCTCATCTACTCTGCCTTCACAGTATGCATACAATCTTCTTAATGCACGGATGATTTTTGCAGTATATGCTTTTCCATTGTATGAATCTGCATAACCATTCCAACCAAGCTTTCCAAGCAGAGCAAGCATTGAATCGAGAAGTTCTGGCTTTGTCTTTGTGAATCCAATTCCATCGGAAATTGATGTTAATGTGCCAACTGTATTTTCTGTTTCATCATCTCCCTTGACTGCCACATTATGTTTGTGGCAAATATCACGTAAGGCAATATATTCTGGTTTCCCTGCTGCAAGTGCGGCATGGTAAATATCCATCGGTTGCATTTTTGCTCTGTCTGTTGACTGACTCAGAAACAATTCGATTGCCTCTTCAAGACTACATTCCATGACTTCTACAACCACATCTTCCTTGTTTGCCTTAAATGCTCCGTATATTCTGTGCTGTCCGTCAATGCAAAGAAGTAATCCGTTACAAAGTAATACCTTTGGTTCATCCCACTTGTATGAATTGTAATTGTTACCGATTTCATAGGCTCTTGACAACTTGATCCGTCTCTGCCAATCTGGAATATGAATATATTTAGGATCGACAACCATAAGAAGTTTGTCTCCAACTCTTGAATTATTCCGTGCTGCCTTTACCATATTTGCAATCAGTATCTTTTCTGTTTCGCCTATAAATCCATCTGCCTTCCGTGCTTCTTGCATTTCCTTTTCTGCCTCTTTTGCCTTCAAATAAACTCTTTTACACATATTTGTGTCCTCCTTAATAATTTTTGCATAAAAATAACGGTTGCAATTTACAACCGTTGTATTTTTATTTCCATTCAATTCCATTCAATTTCCCTTTTCAATGCACGAAGATAATATGCTGCATCTTCATTTTCGGGATCTTCCAATACATCTACCATGAGTTCCTTTAAAAGAAACTTTGTACTGTTTGCAAACTTACAATTTTCTTTTGTATATCGCATGTCACAGAGATAAATATATGCGTTTATTGCTATTTCTTTTGGTGTCAAACATCCCTTCCGTGAATCGTTGAGATATACAGTCAAATCGTAGAAATCTTCATATGTCATTTGCCTACCCTCCTAGTTCCATTCGTTCGACATCTGCTTGTCTTTATATGCATCCTGAATATCTTTGATTGTGATAATTGGCATAGTAACAATCTCCCTTCCTACAGTAATGATGGTGCAAGCATAATTGTTATAATTATTGCTGCACATACTAATGCTTCGCCTAATTTCCGTAAGTCTACGACTAATACAGGCGTTCCGTTTTTCAGTGTCTTCTTTGTAACCGTGTGTTTCATATATTAAGATACCTTCTTCCATCCTAAAAATTTTGCTTTCACTTTTCCATGAACTTCTCTTGCAAACTCTTCTGCGCCGATTCTATCTTCGTAAAATCGCTTCATAGCATCAACGCTATTAATCGCATAATGTACAGAATAGTATGTTACTGCTCTTTCTATATTCCTTAACATTTGGGCATTCCTCCTTTTTTTTGTCTTCTCAAAGTTGACAGACCGCATCCGTAGTTGTGCCTATTGTCGCCGAATAAGCTATCCAGATACAGTCTGTATAGTTACGTTTGCCTACTTGTTAGCTTCGATTACTGTAAAGCCTGCGGATTCTGTTTTACGTACTTCCTCCTTAGACATTACCTGTGATCCGATGTAGTTTCCGTTTAATGTAATGATATATGACATATTCAACAACTTCCTTTCTTTATTCTCCTATTTGGATTATTTTGATTTCAAAAAAATAAGAGCAGACATTTTTCTACTCTTCATTTGCGTTTTTGCTTATGTATTCCCATGCTTCGGATTCTGTGGGAAATCTGATGTGACATTCTGGAATATACCAGTCTCCATATTTTTGATATGGCATAATGTGCCTCCTTCCTATAAATCACGCAGATAGTTATTGTGTCTCCGTTCTGCATCGTACAAATTTGTATCAAATGCTGTGCGGATTGTTTCACCATTTCGGTTGACTGTTTCCGTTACATATCCGTTATTGCATGGATAAGTTGATACAAGATGATTGTGTTTTACTGTGCGTTTTGGCATTGTGTTTACCTCCTTTTTTTTGAATTTTGGGTATAAAAATAGCACCCTATCGGATGATGGGTGCTTGTAAGCGTAGTTATAGTGTTATTTTAGGCATAGTAACACAATTACATTTGCTTTAATTTCGCTTGAAGTTCGGCTATTTGTGCTTCAAGTTTTGCCTTTTCTTCGATTGATTTATTGTATTCTGTATCTGGTATCCATTCCATAATTTCGGATGGTTGAACATGGAGATATTCGCAGACTTTGTTTATAATATCCGTGTTCATTGGTTTATTTTTTGAAAATTTAGCAGGCATATTTATAGAAATACCAGCATCGCACAATGATTTCCATTGCATATTTCTATCCTTCAATAGATTTTCTAATTTTGTATATACTATCATATTAAACTATGCCTCCTTCAACACCTCCTATTTTATCACATTATTGTGTGATACGCAAGATATTTGTGATAATATATAATGCACACTATAAAAGGTACAAAGTTATATATCCTTGTACCCTTTAACTATGCACTATTCCTGTTCTTTTGCTGTTGCTATTGTGTCAAGCAATTCTACAATTTCTTCTTTTGTGTACTCTGTTTTTTCGCCTTGTGTGAAAAGTAAACGAAGTTCATACAGTGTAGCCATTTTTGTATCACGTCTTTCTTTCTCTGTCATTTCTTCCATCCTTCCACCGCCTTTTTTTATTTATAGTATAGCGGATTTATTGCGTGTTGACAAGTGGTTACTTCATTACTACATCGCAGAATACAGCCATGAAAAGCTTGTTAAACTGATTCTTTTTAATAGCGGTTGTGAAGGTGCTATCTTCTACAATCTTTTTAGATGTAGCGTATTTTGCACCGAATTTATCAGACATTGACTCAGCAAACTTGTTGATCTGTCCCTGTGAACATTCCAAGCCAAGATTGCCAAGAAATTCTTTGATAGCGTTGAGAAATTCGCCACGCTTACCTTCATTGATTTTTTTAGTATATGCGTCATGCATTGTATCCGGGATAAATACATAGGTATCCTTCATGGCTTTCTGTAATGGTGCTATAATTTCCTTGTGTTCATTCTCAGCCTTGCGGATAGCTTTGTCCACTTCAAGAGTCGAATGCTTTGTAATAGCTTCATCCAAAGACAAGCCATTTTTGATATAGTCTTCCCGTGTCTGAAGGATTGCGTCACGCTGTGCATTAAGTGGTTTTATCTCTTTTTTGTACCGTAAATCCTCAATAGCAATGTCTGTTGCTGATTTCTTGAATGTTTCAACCTGTGCAAGTGCCTCTGCTGTCATCTTTGAAAAATTGATCTGATTTCTACCCATAATATACCTCTTTCTCCTATTTTTCGCATAGGTGCGTAAAATTGTATTTGTGAAATCCTCTGCTTTCATCCCGACTTGGAACGGGCAGACTTTTTGCGTAGTCTGGTAGCATTATTTCAGACCTCCTAACCTTCCTGCCCATACCTTGTGGGCGTTCTATCCTTACGGATAAAATGCTAGTGAATAACCGGATTTCATTTCGGCACTTCCGGCGTAATCCATACCAAATTGGCTTATCTGCAAGCAGACTTCTAGCGTATAGATACAGTCCTATATAAAATATTCTTTTTCGCCATTGTGCTAAAATTACCTCATGCCGTGTATAATGTTAAAAAAACTAGTTGTTATTATCTGAAACCTATTCAGCCGGACAATAGTTAAATTAGAATATTGTTTTTGTCAAAGGTCGGACACCTTCGAGAGTATCGACAGCTTGCGCTGTGGACTTTTCGGATGGTGTCATAACTGCTTGTCGTGGGTGTGATACCCTACTAGACATCGCTGTCATGTGCAGTTAAAAAATTGTGGAAATGTTGCGCGAAACATGCTAGAATAAAGATTGCAAGGTGCTAGTATGTTTCATGCTATCCACTATGTAGGGGTGTAAGTATTTACGGTACTTATACCCCTTTTAACAAGTCGTTGTTTCTTGACTTGTTTATAATGTATCACACTTTCGTGTGATTGTCAACAAGTTTTTTGAATTTTTTTGAACTGCCGTTCATGTGATTTTCTTATCTTGTTGACAATCATAGAATATCACATGAAAGTGTGATTGTCAATCATAAATTTCAAAAATACGATATCATTATAAATTATAGCTAGCTATAATTTTTTCTTATAACTCAATAGACTATCTGTTATATATCAACTATAACACACGGAAAAATATAGAAATACCGTGGTTTTAGATGTGGGGGGTGGAAAAAACTGACAGCATGAACTGGAAAAGGCGCAGAGCCTATAGCTGATTCATCCACAGACTTTCTTCAAAATTATACCTTGCCGATATCTTCAAAATCCTCAACAAACTCAACCAAATCTCCCATTCCACCCTCTCCAAACCCCTTATCGCACCTCATATCGTCAAACACCACGAAAATCAACAAAAAATCCATTCAATAACCCCAAAATCCAAACTCAATCTAATCAAAAATCAAAACCACAATTCCAAAATCTTCCTTATTTATAAGCATTTTGACGATATCTATTTTCGCACCCTCTACATTCACTCACACACCCACATAAAGAGGGGGTATTCAAAAACTACACACAAAATACAAAACAAACAGAGAACAACCTATATAGAAACACTAAAAATAATTGTAAAACCAGGAGGACAACATATGAATACCTATTTAGTACCAACAACAGCAGCATATTGTTATGAACCTTATGATCATTTCTATCTTGTATATGCCACCACCCCACCAGAAGCATATCAGACAGCTTGCAATAATTTACAAGGAGAATATATACCTCAAGAATTGCCAGAATATGAATCATATCCATTCCAATTATATAAACCATATGATACCGCTACTTTTCCATTTCATAATTCAAAGAAATATGATATACTGACAGAAGCATTTAAAAATACAAAAGGAGCTGAATATATGTCATATTTTCAAGTAAACTGGAATGATTATATAGAAGATATAATTAAAATAGCAGATAAAGAAAATTGGTCTAATGATACATATCCTAATAATAAAATTCTTACAAATTATATGGTTCACACATATAAGAAATTATCTTCAGAAAAGAATATTGTTACTAATAATGAATATGCGCTATTTAATACAGGGCTATTTACAGAATTTTATCAACCAATATATGCATACCAAGATAAGAACGGATTAAGATTTCTCACATCGTATGAACTAGGTAATATAAACATTTCCGACAGACCACCGAGAGCAAATTATTTTGAAGATCCTTCGCTTTTACTTTTTGATTGGCATTACGAAATAAATATTAATTATAAACATATATTAAAAGATATTAATAATATTGAACGTATTCCTGAAAAATTAAAAGATAGTAAGAATATACTCAATAATCTTAATGGCTCAATAGAAACAATGAAAAAACGAGTGTCTGCTAATTACAAATTAGCAATACCACAATATTACGAAAATAAAATCCAATTATTACTTCCGCTTTGTTTAGAAGATGACACTACTCCATCACTAGCATTAACAGTAACAAAAGTAGGTAACTATTATCAAGGTCATACGTGTTTAACACTTGATATGGCATATAATAATGCTCGTTTAATTGCTAAACCAGAATCTAATTGGTTATCAATATAAAATAAATAATAGTTGCCATAAGACAGATGATTACTTTCGTCTGTCTTATTTTTATGTAAAAAAACAAAATCAAACAGAGAATATATAATCAGGCATTGAACAAAAAGACAAATATAATCTCTCTGATGGGAATCATGAAACAAGATATGTAACTATCTTCGATGACATACTTACATAATTCTTATACTGGGATTTAAGGAGAAAAACATATGATTCTGACTCAAATTTGAACGAAAACAGTTTCAAGGATAAAATACTTGCCTAAAAAATAAAAACGGAAAATTATGCCTTGAAACGCTATTTTAGCCTAATAATTTTTTACAGAATTAAAAAAAACATAGAGAAAATAAGGAGAATTGATATATGAATAAAAATATTCCAAACGAAATACCAAAACATAAAAAGAACACAGGAAGTAATATATCAGACAGCGCAAAGAAAACAAAACATAAGCATCATTATGAAGAATGTCTTATACAATATAATTTTAGTTTTCCTGGTAAAGAGTCTCACGTTACAACTGATTTACAAAGCTATTGTATTATTTGTGGGAAAATAGGAAATAGATTCAATGCAAACAAATCTATTGTAAAGGATTATTATAGAACAACAAATTCTGTTTTAGGAATGTGCAGATCTGTGATTACAAGCCAAGAATTATACGACCGTTATCATAATAAAATACCAGTATTTTTTGTAGTGGATATTTATAAGAACAAATATGTTGATTTGAAACAAAAAGATGATTGAGATGGAGAATAAATAATTAGACCAACTAAAAACATTAGATAAAAATTTAAAGAGTAATTTATGAGCGTAGCGAATAAATTACGAATAGTCTGTCTTATTAAATAAGTTGTATATCTTCTTTCAGTTCAGTTTATGTGCAAATATGCACATGGAATTTCGCATATTTTAAAAAATCATGTGCAAAAATGCACCTATACTGAACGCTCGTGAACTTATTTTTTCTTTATTATCCAAACAGAGAATAATTTATTAGTACCATATAAAGGAGGAAAAATTTTATTGCAACAAAAAGAATATTTTACACGTTTTCCAAATGATTATATACAAGGGAATATTAAAACAAAATTTGGAATTAGTAGAAAGTTTTATATTACATATATCCTTATTGATAAATATAGATCTTACGAAAATTATAGTTGGATTACGATTCGTAAGGTATTAGATTTTTATGGGTATAAAACACATCGGAACAAGCCAAAAGCATTTCAAGAAATACTTGACGTATTAGAATATATGATAAATAACAATATGATCGAAGTGCAACAAGATTTAGATTCTATTGGATATGATACAGGAATTGAGATTAAAATAATTTCTGAGAATTTTGATCCATGTAAAGATTTTTCAAAACTTACTTCATCTCAATATGATTTCATAATGATGAATGAATCGTCTATTAATAGAGAGAATATATTAGTGGCTTTCTTATATATAAATTCTTATATTTACATACGACAAAAAGATAATAATGGCAACGAATTATTATCAAAACCTCAAGATAAACCTGAAGCATTCTTTAGAAGTATAGATTCTATGTCAAAAGAACTTTCCATGTCAAAAGATACAATTAACCAATGCATCCAATATCTCACTTCTTCTATTGGTGATAGAGAACCACTTTTAATAAAAAAGGAAGTTGGTAGTGTTCAACCTGATCCTAAAAAACCACCTAAAAATGTACCCAATATATATGTTCTTAATAATGAAAGATGTGAACAAGAAATAAAATGGGCTATTGAAAAAATGCTTGAAATTTATAAAGTTGAATCATTTGGAGAAATGAAAAATGGTAATAAATAGTAACCAAATAAGAGAATATACATATGTACCCATCAACGCAGCACTAAAGGAGCTGAAAAATTATGAATAAAAAATTTAACAAACAAAAAGGAGAACAAAAATTATTATATGAACAATTACATGAATCACATTATGCAAAATATTACAAAGATAAACCATAACACATATGGAGGATATATTACCGAATATGATTTTGATACAGATCATGCAAACGGTCATATTGTAGAGAATATCATCGCAGATTGGAAATTTGACAAAAGATGTAAAGAAAATACAGAGGCAAGAGAAAGGAGAATTGAACATGTTTAATTATAAGAATGAAGGTTACACTATTACTATCCCACTACCAGATAGCAAATATGATGTGGTATGTACATATATTCATGATCAAGAACTAGATCAATACAAGGTGTCAATGTGGCTGCATTGGGATACAATTGATGACAGATTTAAGATTGATGCACAGGAAATCGGAATGCAGTATGTTGCGAGTACAAAGAAGACTATTAAGACTGATATTTGTAAGCTTGTTGAAAAATTATATAACAATGGACGATTGGACAAATATATGAACTTGTATCAGTATACTTATGATTGTTTCGACATGGGAAATGATTCAGTTGAAAGTAATCGTGCAATGATGGAATACTATGACGAGAACTGATGAATATTATTTTACCAAGGCAAAGAATGTATCAACTTGTTCTGACTTTCATAAAACACACATTGGATGTATCGCTGTTTATCAAGGGCACGTCATTGCAGTTGGATATAATACCAACAAGACGCATCCAATTCAACAACATTATAATAAATATAGAGAGAATAATAACATAGGATGCTTTGCGGCAAAGCTTCATGCCGAAATCAATTGTCTTAATTCTATCCGTCATCTGGATATAAATTTCTCAAAAGTAAAATTGTATATATACAGAAGTCGTTGTGATCAGGAGTATGGAATGTCACGCCCATGTCCTAGTTGTATGGCTGCAATTAAGGATCTTGGAATAAGGCATATTTATTATACAACCAATGATGGGTTTGCGTATGAAAACATACGAGGGGAAGCGTCGTAATTAAGATATTATGTACTGATTATGGATTATGAATAATAAAGGAGAATAAATAAGTAAAATAATTATTAAAGGAGGAAATTGATGCTTACGGCAAAAGTTGGAAACGAAATTATAAATTGTTATGATGGAACACATACTTACGAAACTTTAAAAAAATGGAGCAAGAAAAAAATATTAATATGTCCTGTATGTAATAAACCATATGAATATTGTCATGGTAAGGTTATTGATTCATATTTTAGGCATAAAGACAAGAAACAATGTGAAAATAAATATTCTGAACCAGAAACAGATGAACATATAAATGGAAAACGTGATTTATACGAATGGATTAAGATGCAATGTGGAATAACAGATGTTATTCTTGAAGGTTGGATACCAGAAACTAAACAAAGACCAGATATTATGTTTAAATATAACGGAATTCCATATGTTATTGAATATCAATGCACACCTATAGCATCAGAATATTTAGAAAGGCATGAATTATACAAAACAGCAGGAATTAATGATATTTGGATTTGTGGAACAGATAAGTATTTTGGTGTAAATAAGAGGTTAAATGTATTAGAAAAAGAATGTAGAATTTATTATTCTCCCCAATATAAATACTTTTATAAAATGGAAGATTTGTCAGAAAAACAGATCAAAAATATTCAAAGGATAAGTTTATATAGAAGACATTTAACTAATTATTACAGGATGAAAATGTATTATACAAGAGAATTTCATTTAATGATGAATGTATATGATTATAATAAAAATTATAAAAATTATATATTAATTAAAAACACATCTAATAATTATCAATGTATTGGTAGTCATTATCCTTCTCCAACTGGAAGACCGTCAAATAAATATCCATATCCAGTTAAAGATTATGCTTTTATAGGCAATTATTCTTATGCATCTTGTTACTATTTGCCATATATAAAATTAAAGTCTATCGGAGGAAATGAAAATGAGTAAACACTTAACATCACAGAGATATGTGTATAAAATTCATTCAGCCAGATTGAGAAGAAAACAATGGAAGTTAAATCTTTCAATAAATACTGCAAGAGAAAATAAAGAGTTAATTGCATTAAGTGAAAGTCAAATCCTAAGATGGATAGATGAATTAAATGGAATTAAAGATTCAGAACTTCATATATCTCACATCAAATCTCAAATTAAAAAGTTAAAGAAAGAAACCAATCTTGCTATATCAAGACCAAAAATCAAAAAATTATATACAGAATTAGACAATTATCAATTTAAGAAAGATTATGTCTGTGTAGTAATCGACAAAGAAAAGGATTTCCACTACATTTATAAAAATGGCTTTGAGATAAATGGTATTAGGTATAAATGGTTACTTGGTACAACAGGGGGAGTAAAAAATAATACCATTGTATTTATTAATGAAAAACTTCTCCCTGAGATAAAAAAGAGAATTAATAACGGACGAGATATGTTAATGAAATTCGCTCCTGCAAAGCTTGAAGCCTATATTGCTTTAGTGTGTAGCTCTTCTACTCCTGTTTCAATGCCGAATGGTGTCGTTGTAGTCCACGATTGTATTACTCATTTTAAGTCGGATATTGTTGAATTAGATGATACAGGATTAGCCCAGCCAAGTATGAAATTCATAAAAGATAAAGATATTGAACTTATAGACAGTGATGGGTATGGACTAGCAATGCCTAATCTTATGAAAAGATGGGGAGAAGAAATTGGGGAAGATTTCTTATTACCAGGTTGTGTAATACGAAATTCGTTCTGTAAAGGTGCAATATTTCCAATTGATTTTCAAAAATTTGCTTCAGATAACGGCTTTGATAAGATTACAGATGTATGGGGAAATACATATAAGATTAATGAGGTTGAACTCATTTTAACAGAGTCAATGTTAAAATTATGGGATTCTTATTCTTCTGTTGAGGAATATTTTAGAAATTGCGAAGAGAATAAATATACGTTTGCAATTACAAAGTCTTCAGAGGAAGAATTAGAAAATGTAAGAACTATGAATTATCAGTTTTTGCAAAGTTATGCTTTTACAGATGAGCAGATTGATGAACTTATTGCTCCGACTGTAAATGAAATAAAAGATATTTTATCAGATGATTATAGAAAAACAATTCTTTATACAAAAGGAATTGGATTAAATAAGAATAATGTCCAAAATCTTGACAGTTCTTTCGCAACTGCTCTTATGATCGAGCCATCTATGACACAAGATCCGTATATCAAAAGTCAAATTTATTCCATGATAAGAAAAAGAATAGACGAAGCAAAAGTTGGTGTTTTAAAAGTACCTGCCAATTACTCTCTTGTTTCAGGAGATCCGTATTCGTTATGTCAGTCAATGTTCGGTATGACTGTCACTGGATTATTAAAAGCTGGACAAGTTTATTCAAAATATTGGATTGATAAAGGTGTTACTCAAATTGTCAGTTTTCGTGCGCCAATGACATCTCATAATAATATTAGATTATTAGATGTAGTACACAACGAAACAATGGACGAATTTTATAAGTATATGACGACTCCTACTATTTTTAATAGTTGGGATACATGCGCAGATGCGATGAATGGTTTCGACAAAGATGGGGATTGCGTTATCAATACATCATTTCCTATTTTAGTCGAGAATACAAAAAGACTTCCTGCTATTGTGTGTGTTCAGAGAAAAGCTCCAAAATGTGTTCCAACAGATGATGATATTATGAAATCGAATATCAATAGTTTTGGTAATGCTGTTGGTGGAGTAACTAATAAAATCACTTCAATGTTTGAAGTTCAAGCGAAATTCCCAAAAGGTAGTCGTGAATATAATATTCTTGATTATAGAATTAAGTGTGGACAGCTTTATCAGCAAAATGCGATTGATAAAACAAAGGGAATTGAGGCTAAACCTATGCCTGATACTTGGTATAATTGGATAGCAAATAAACTTTCCAAAGCTAAAGATTCTGACACAAAGAAAGATTTTTGGGTAAATAGGAAAATAATAGCAGACAAAAAACCATACTTCATGCAATATATTTATCCATCTGAAAGAGCCGAATTCAATAACTACAAAAAGAAAAATAATGAAAAATGTTTAATGCGTTTCAGAATTACGTTGGATGAATTGCTGCAAAAAGAGAATAAAACAAAAGAAGAAGAACGTTTTGTGTATTGTTATTACGATCGAATGCCATTAGGTAATGCACCATGCACTATTAATAGAATATGTTGGAAAATTGAAGAATTATTTGATAATCAGTATTATGCCACAGAATCAGATTTTGATTATTCTATTTTAAAAAGCGATGCTGAATATACAAATAAGATTTATAACAAAATCAAGAAAATATATGAAGTATATAAAAAAGACATTCAAAATTATATGCTTTATGCCAAAAAAGAAAGATTGAAATCAGATGAGAAACAGATTCAGAAATATCTTTTAAAGGAACAGTTTAGAGAGAAATGTTTGAAAGAATGTCCTAATGAAGATGAGCTGTGCAATATTGTTCTTGATTTATGTTATACAAAATCCAAAAATAGTAAACAATTTGCATGGGATATTTGTGGGGAAACTTTTATAAAAAATCTTTTGAGAAGAAATGGATATAAAATATCATATCCTGAATTAGATGAAGATGGTGATATAGAATTTAATGGTATGCATTTTTCTATGAAAGAAACTGAAATTAAAGTGACTATTGATGTGGAGGATGATGAATGTCAGTTATATTAAATGAAAAGGAACAGGCAGAGAAAATAATTGAGAAAGGTGAAGTTGGTAACAAACCAACTTCTACTCTCTTCTTATTATCTAAATATTATAGACAAGAAGAAAAACTTGGAGAAAAGAAAACGGCTCAGAAGTTAAATGAGTTTATGGAGAAAAATTATAAAGGATATAATGAAGCTTTATGGGAAGACATTATTGAAGATATTTCAAAAAAGGGTAAGAAGTATCTTTTACAAGAAATTAAGTCGATTAATATTACAAAAAGTGAGCTAGATAAAATTGCAAGCGTAGAAAATATAAAGTATAAAAAATTGTTATTTACGATGCTGTGTTATGCAAAGCTATATAATACCTTATCAGATACAAATAATGGATGGGTTAATACAGAAATTAAAGAGATTTATAAAGTTGCAAGAGTGACTGTTAAATATAGGAATGATAAGTTCTTATATTTAAATGATCTTGAGAATACTGGACTAATCTCTTTTTCTAATAAAAATGATAATCTGAATATGAAAGTTAATTTTATAGATAATGATAGCGAGGTTGTATTAAAGATTAAAGATTTCAGAGAACTTGGTTATGAATATCAGAATTATATTGGCGATGGTAAATTTATTCGATGTTCTGAATGCGGTAGACTTGTTAAAAAGAAAAGTAACAAAGACAATTCTACTAAATATTGTTTATCGTGTAAAAGATATAAAAAAAATGAACAAAATAAAGAATATTATAGAAAAATTGCAATTTAATATAGAATTTAGGAAAAGCAAAAAGTCTTAAACCCCTTGTAAATAAAGGGATTTGCGATATTACGTCCGATTTTCTTATTATGTATAGTAATAAGAGAATAACAAATGAAATCAGCTTTTCTTAACTACAATATTGTTTTTATACAATATTAAGCATCTCTGTACTGTGTACGGAGAATATATAATTAGCCGAAAGGCAGTAAATTATTTCGTCTAATACATGGATATAAGATAGTTGCTGTGATTCCATGTGAAAAACTTGTGCATGGTGTGGAAAACCAGTTCAGTTCAGCAAGCGAGACTGTACCAATGCATTTCTGTGGAAGTAAATAATCTATCAAAGATAATGGCGTTTATAAGCAGATTAATAAGAAATATAATTGAATAATGAATATATAATTATAGTTATTGGAACTCAGTGAAGATCGGTTTAATCACCGTGCTGAGAGCATGTGAATGTCGGCATATTATTATATGGGATACTTTATAGTGGTGTGCTTCGAAATGTCGTGAGACATCTTAGAATACTGTGGAAACCACTAAAGGCAAGCATGTGTACTAATAATAAGCGTAGTAAAAAGTTCTGTTCTCATCGCTGACGTAATAGAGAGTTGCACTGCAATGCTGAACCCTGATGCCTATGAGATGGTAACTTATAGGAGGTAAGTAAGGGAATACCAAATAAGTCAGTTCTGCCGTGAGTGTAAAGAAATTTGCACAATAAGATGAGTTGCAGGAAGTAGTAGTCCAAGGTAGTCATTTTTAATTCATTATAGAACAAAACTATTAACGATTCTGAATGATGGACGAGGCTTGCGGATAACCAATTCCGTATGCACTATGTTGGGTGTTTCCCATAGCACAAGAAGTATATATGCGACGGTGTGTATGCTCAGACTTGTGTTTGCATTGACTGAATATTAGTGCGTCTATTAGAAGTAGCCCGAAGGGGTGCAGTTGCTATAATTATATATTCATTATTTCGATTTTCTCAATACCCCTCTTTCCATTGCCGATGGCTGTGCTTTCTTTCTGATTGTATAGTCATCGGATTTTTCTAATTTTGGCTAGTAGAACAATGGTAGTTCAATTCCCCGTTAAGGAAAAGGTTGTAGGTTCGAGCCCTACTTAGTCAGCTACTCTCCTGCTATTTAGCAGGAAAAATAAATCAAAGGATGTGAAAATTATTAAACAGATTTCTAAAAATGAGGTCGAAAAGCTATTGTCTGAAGGTGTAATCCTCAATACAAAACATGGATATGTTGATCGTAAAGGTGAACATATAGGTTACTACAAGACGTGTGGAAATAAGCGTTACATCGAAGATAGATTTGTTAAGTAGGTTCTGCCTATGAATGAACAAGATTTCGCAATTGATAAGCTACAAGATGGAACATTTCGAGTAACACGTACTGACATTGAAGGTGATTATCATACACATATGAAAAGTAAACAGTTAGCGAAGACAGTAATATATAATATATGTAATGGTAAAATTCCATTAAATACACGAAACTATACTCTGATTAGTATGTATAGATTAAGTAATGATGTGAAATATCGTGATAAAATTCAGGAAATATTGGACACTCGAAAACAAAAAGGTAAAAAAGATAATTATTATAATCCTAGCAGATATAAGTCTGGTAGGAATTTTTAATGTTATGGAGGAATTAAAAGGATGATTAAGATCACAGAATCTCAGGAGAAAATTACTGCTCCGAAGAAAACAATTAAATTAGAAAATATTTCTGTAAAGAATTTAAAGATTGTAGACGTAGAAACTGGTGAAGATCTGTCTCAACAGGTAGTTGACGCAATTCCATTTGAAGCAATTGACTTCAAGATTACATTTGAACTTCCTAGCGAATATGAAGAATAGAGAGTAGGTGGAAACTATTACAACCTATAAAAGATTTGATGGAGAATCAGACGAAGAACTCGTCTATAGAATATGCGAACATAAAGATCAGGTAGGTTCTTGGCAGGATGTTGCAAATATAATCAATGAGCTTACTGGTAATGATTATGGTGAAAGCACCTATCGTAAAAAGTATCAAGCATTTAAGAAAATGTTGGATGCCAACCAGTCAAAATTTGTTGACTCTGATGCTCAGTTAAAGGAAATTGAAGTTCAGAAACGTGAGTTAGAACGAAAGAAGATTCAATTTAGAGACGAACGGAATGCTTGGCAAAAACAGAATTTTACTGACGCTAGAGTTGAAGAAAAACTTGACAAATTAGAATCTGAACTTGTCTCTCTTGGCAGAACAAATTTCAATAAACATGATAATGTTTCTATTAATTCTGATAATGATATGCTAATTATTTTAAGTGACTTACATATTGGTCAGACGTTTAATTCTATATTTGGTAAATACAACACAGATATTGCAAAAGACAGGCTTAATCAATTATTAAATGAAGTAATTTCTATTCATCAATTACATAAATCTAAAAACTGTTATGTAAGTCTTCAAGGTGATCTTATTTCAGGTAATATTCACAAGTCTATTCAAGTAACAAATAGAGAGAATGTAATTGAACAGATAAAAATTGCCACAGAGTTAATATCATCATTCTGCTATGAATTATCTTTATATTTTGAGACAGTATTCATGTCAAATGTTGCAGGAAACCATACTCGTATGGATCGTAAAGATGATGCAATCCATGACGAAAGATTGGATGATATTATTAGTTGGGCTGTTGAACTGTCTCTGAAACACATTGATAATTTTCATGTGTTGCACAGAAATATAGATACTGGAATTGCAGATATTTCAATTAGAGGAAAATCATATATCGCTGTACATGGTGATTATGACGGATTTAATAAATCTGGTGTACAAAACTTATGTTTAGCACTAGGGTTTGTTCCATACGCAATTACTTATGGACACTTGCACGTATGTTCCGTGGATGAAACAAATGGTGTAAAGATGATTCGTGGTGGATCACTTGCAGGATGTGGGGATTCATATACGATTGAAAAGAGATTAACAGGTAAACCGTCACAGATGGTTTGTATTTGTACAGATAAGGGTGTAAAAGCCTACTACCCTATTGAATTAAATTAAAATACTAATTTCAATCAAAAACAGTTGCAAAGTCAAAATGCAAATAAAAATGATTGCTATTACATGACCAGAATCCGACTGGCATTTAACAAACGGAAATAACCTATGGTTAATTTGGCTGACGAAGCCGTATGCGAGGGAGTGGACTCATTATAGCCGCTACCCTCTTTTATTATTATTTCGGCAATAAAATAAAAAATTGCCAAAAGATATAAAAATATTAAGGAAAGAAAAGGAGTTTAAAAAAACATGAAAAAGGATATTATGATTAAGGAAGTTTCAGAGAGAGCTACAGATATTATTGCTACAGAAGGTAAGAAATTCACAAAGAAGGAAGTTGAAGCCGTTATCAAAGCTTATGTTGATTGTGTATTTGATAATCTTGCGGATAACAAGACAGAAAAGATTCCTCTTCCTGGCGTTGGTAGCTTCTCAGTAAAGCATGTAGCAGAAAAGTCTGGTGTTGCTGCACTTGCAGGTGGTAAAGCTTGGTCAGTACCTGAACATGATGAGATCAAGTTCTCTATTACTAAGTCAGTTAAGACACTTGCGTAATCAAGGGTGGTGACAAAGATTGAAGACTTTCAATTTTGAAGATAAATATAATTTTGTTGAATATTTATATGATACTTACGAAAAATTATTTATGAATACAAAAGAAAAGGATTATTCAAGAATTTTAGTGGTTGCAAAATATAATGTGATGATCGAGATTCTAAATTCTCTTCTAAGAAATCCAAATTATAAGTTAGTGTCTTGTAATGACCTAAATCATCCTTACTGGGATGGTTACGATGATGCTTTTGTGCTTACTATTGATTCGGATATGACTATATGGGTACAAGCGGCAAAATGCAATGAAGATACTTACATTTATACAGATACAACAGATATTGTATTTGTTCATGGTGATGTAAATTCAAGTTTTGTAAAACAGAATAAAGATTCTAAATGTATTATGCGTGAATTTAATATTACTGAGATTGATGAATCTGAGGATGATTATGAAGATGATGGATCTCTTGAAGATGCTAAAGTAACTTATAAGGTTAATGGTAAAAAGGTATCTAAAGATGAGTATGATCAGGCTATAAAAAAGTTTGATGAAGATTGGGATGATATTAATAAGAGTATAAATTTACATCATAATAAGTATTCTGATAATAAATATAGTTTGAGAAAGAAACCATATTTTACTGGTAGCATTGATGATATTGCTAGTTTGTTATGGTGGGATTTATTCAAATGTTAATATAATTTGTTAATTGTAACATATTTTTTGTTAATGTTCTAAATTTATGTTATTAGTGACATATTTGGCGTTTTAATGTTGATTTAGGGGCTAAAAAAAATATGTCTTGTAAGAGTGTGTGGTGTATGCTGCACACTCTTTTTGTATGGGCGAGATTGGTCTTTGTGAGGATCGTAACCTCAGTCGTCCACTTTTGATAAAGGTGCGAATGCACACTCATAACTAAAGTCAGGAGTAAGTGAGCATTTATTATGAAGAATATTATATACGAAAGGAAGTGAGATTTGATGGGTAGAAAAATACAGCATAATAATATTGTTACTGATGAGTTATTGGCTCAGTGTAATAAAGAAAATATAGAATTAGGAAATGATTTTTTGGATTATCTTCGTTCAGTGGATAGATCTCCGAATACAATTAATGCGTATAGGCGTGACCTTTTTATTTTTTGGGTTTATCTACTTCAGCATTGCGATAACAAATTCTTTATTGATTTATCTAAGAGGGATATTGCTCGTTATCAGAGTTTTTGTCTTACTGAATATAAATGGTCGCCAGCTAGAATGCGTAGAGTAAAATCTACTCTCTCATCTCTTTCAAATTATGTAGAAGCTATATTGGACGATGAGTATGAAAATTTTAAACCAATTATACGCAAAATTGAAAATCCTGCAAATGAGAAAGTATTCACTAAAACTGTGTTATCTGATGAGCAAGTGCAGGGAATGCTTGATTATTGGGTTGAAAAAGGTAAGTATGACAAGGCTTGTATTTTAGCATTAGCTGCATTTAGCGGTAGACGTAAGAGTGAATTACCACGATTCAAAGTGTCTTATTTCGATGACGAAAATATTATATATGGTTCTTTATATAAGACACCTGAAAAGATCCAAACAAAAGGAAGAGGATCACGTGGAAAAATGTTAGTGGTATATACACTTGCAAAACCGTTTAAGCCATATTTTGATTTGTGGATGAATTATAGAAAAGAACATGGAATTGAATCAGAATGGTTATTTCCAAAGAAAGTAAATGGAGAATATATAGATGAACCTATGGATTCAAGCACTCTTGACAGTTGGGCTGATACATTCAGCAAACATTTAGGAGAAGACTTTTATTTCCATAGTCTTCGTCATTTCTTTACCACCTCTTGTTCTCGAAGTGGTCTTCCAGATGATGTAATTCAAATGCTAGTCGGTTGGAATTCGCTTGATATGGTTGCAGTGTACAAGGATATTGATGCAGATGAGCAATTTGCAAAATATTTTGCTGATGGAGAAATAAAACAAGTAGAACAAAAATCACTCTCTGATTTGTAGACAATGCCGATGAAGCTTTCGTCTAATTCCCTCTTGCACCACACAATTTTATGTGTTATAATACAAATCAAGAAAACAAGCAATTATCCGTTAGACGGTTTAGAGCCTATATGTGGTGTGTAGGCTAATAAATTTTATATCTATTAACACAAAAATAACCGCTATTTAGACTCATGGCGGTTATTTTTGTGCATCTTTTTATCTATAAATCGTACTATGTATGTAGCAATAATGCTACCTACAATTCCGATTATAAGTGCAACTAAAATATTAATAGTTATCGTCCTCCTTTCTAATTATTTCCTGAAAGGATTCTATTCGAACAAAGTATCGCTACTTTGGAACGACTCTAAACCGCCTTTTACCATCCCATCTAGCCTTAAATGAAATGTTGAATAATCGCTTGTCCCTCATATTATATCATCTATGACAATTCATGTCAAAATATCCAAAAAATAGAGAATAATACAATATAAGCTGCTTACGCTTCATAAGAGTAAGGGCGGTCTATCAATTCGTTGATAGATTTTTACAAAAGAATTTTCTGTAGGATACAGAGAATAATATATTATCCATGTCATCAGCATGATTGGAACATGCGTCTCACTGATGGGGGAGAGGATTTTGGTTCGATTCCGAAGTGGCGTTGCAACTTGATAATACAATTTCAGAGAATTTTCAATATTCTCTTTGTCTTGTCGGCTGACTGGTAATCAATCGGCAGTAGATCTTACCAATCTATACAATAAGGAGAGGTCGCTACTCTCCTATCATAGCGGAATAGAGAAGTCTGGTCATCTCATCAGCCTCATACGCTGAAAATCGGAGGTTCAAATCCTTCTTCCGCAATTTGAAATAATTTTCAGAAAGGACGATAAATAATGACATATAAAATTTTGATTAAAAATATACAGACAAAATTAAAAAATCTTTGGGAAATATATGGAAGCACAACTACTACCGGCAGCGCAGTCACATTTACTGAATATTTCACTGATGATGTAACTGAGTTACAAAATAAAATTGCTGAATTAGATAAAACTATTGGATTTGAGAATATTCGTGTTATTGCAGATGTGACATACAATGTTGGTGTGACTGTGGATGAGATTAAGGTAGATACTACAGAACCTAATCAATCTGAACCATAATATAATTTTCGTGCGGTAAACCTGATGTGAAAACCTATTTTTTGGATGCATACGAAACTTAGGCGTGTAAGCTCAACACTTACTACCGCCCTATGTCCTTTGCAATCTTCGGATTGGTACTGTTGTAACAATAGGATGCGTCCTATGCAGCTTAGATGAAAGCTCGGAGTTTGAGGACTCAATGAGAAAGACGCTATCATTTTGGAATTTTTTCAAATATTAATTTTCTTAGTTTAAGTTGATATTTATCATAATGTGAATTCCAATTAAAATCTTTTGTATTATCTATAATATCTTGTTTGAGATTGTCAAGTTGCTGCTTATTAGTTTTATGTTTCATTATTGGTGGTAACTCATTTATTTCATTCTCATAAAATAGTATAGTTGCAATAATGCAATGTTTATCTGAAAATAATGCGACTAATTCTTGTTTTGTACCCAGTACAATTTCAGCAATACCTACTACCCTATTTGTAATCATAGCTTTACGAAGAAGTTCGTATGCTATTTCTGATTCCATTTCTGGAATTAGATAATATGATTTATCTATTAAAAGACTTGGTATTTCTTTAGGTTTACAGAAATATTCTATTGAAAGTATTCTGTCTTGATTCGATGTGATTGAATCTATATCGGATTGTTCTAAGACAATATATTTATCTTCTGCATATTTATATCCCTTTACTATATCTGAATTTGTTATTTCCTTGTTACAAGACGGACAGAATTTGATGTAACGTATTCTTTCTTTAGAGTCTTTGCAGAGTTGATTAAGTTCTATGGAATTGTTGTGTGATATTTTTAACATTTTTACTGGGATATATAAATCTTGAAATTGGATTGCTGTTTTGTATGATGTATTCATTGCGATTCTCCTTGGATATTTTAGATTAGTATATGGAGAAAATTGAAAAATATCGCTTAATATAGAATATTTTTAACAATAGATTTCAGTTTTAATTTTCTGTAGACTTTTGTAGAATTTTGAGATAATATATTACAATATATTATATAAATATCGAGGTGAATTTTAATGAAAGAGAAATTAAATAATATTCCTTTGTGGTTTATTAATATCACGTCTGTCATTTCTGGCATTATTACAATTATAACAAGCGTTATAAACTTTATTGAATTATATAACAATAAAAATAGTTTTGTATGGTTTTTTGTAATTGCAGTTATTTCATTTTTTATTGTATTAATATGTCAAATGAGGAAATATCAAAAACTATATCTCGATGGTTTAAAAGTTACATCCTTTAATTACCATAAATTAGCACATGATTCAAGAGATATATATTTTGATGTGATGAAAGATCATAAACAAAATAATGATCCTGATACAAAAACACTTACCAATCTTTATCGTGTGTATTTAACATCTATATTGAATTATTTATGTAATGTCTTAGAGACATATTGCAATCAAAAAGTTTCCTGTTGTGTAAAAATTGTAACAGAACCGAAAGATCATGTTGAAGATATTTATTTAAGAACATTTTGCCGTTCTAATAATTCTGAAACAACAAGAGGAAAATACGAAACTGATTTAATAAAATTATGTGAAAATACAGATTTTTTAGAGATTGTAAATCCTTTAAACGGCTTAAGTATGAATTGTTTTTATCAGCAAAATTTATTAGAATATGACAAAAAATTGCGAAAAGAGGGAAAATATTATAAAAACTCAAATCCAAATTGGCAAAATGATTATATTGGAACAATTGTAGTACCGATTCAAATCGAACAAAATAAATTATATGATTCAAAATTGAAAAATGTATATCACGTAATTGGGTTTTTATGTGTAGATTCGAAATCAGATTCTGCTTTTTTGGACAGACAAGCAAAATTTTATATTGATATTGTAAAGTCATTTGCAGATATAATTTTTATGCTTCTTTCTCAATATCAACACTACTTAAAAAAATAATACACAATAACATTTAATTTATTGACATTTTAATATTTTCAATCTATAATATATGTATTTAAATTTTTTTTGGAGGTCTTTTTATGCGTAAAATTTTGAATTATGTTTATGTTCTTTTCTTTGGTAAATATACATTAGATGGTTTTTTAGATGATAAAACTGCTACGAAAAACACATATGTCTTTGATTCTATTTTTCCTGATAAAAAAAGTATGGAACAGGTTTTTCCATTAAATAAATAGATTAATTTAATAAGGCAACAATAATAATAAAAGGAGTCATCTCAAGTGTTTGAAATGACTCCTTTTATTATTATATTATGGTCTGGTTTACGGTGTCTGCCTTGAAAACAGATGTGCGGAAACGCACCGTGGTTTCAAATCCTACTCTGACCGCTAAATTGAAACTAAATAAAACTGCCAAGCACATCACTTTGACAGTTTTATTCCCATATTTGTTTTTCTAAGACCTTGGTGCAACTTGCATGACGACAAACGCCGTACCATCATAGCGTTTATTATCCTTTGACTCCTGATGGTGTCGTGTACACATTTTATGCCTTCACTGCAAATGGATTGATATGAAATCCTATCTTACCCAAGGCAACCTCACTTTAGCAGGTGGGTTCTGCAATATTTCTTATTGCCATCGCATCGGTTTTACTCTTAGAACAGGCATATTCAAAACGGCTTTTAACATAATCACCATTCCTTTCTGCCAACTATGGCAGATATATTATAGTCTGTTTGATTAGTGAAGTCAATGTGATGATTTTACACCTTTAGCTTAATTGGTAGAGCAACGATCTCCAAAATCGTCAGGTCTATGTTCAAATCGTAGAAGGTGTGCTAAGTACAAAATTGTATTAACAAATAATAGCTTGCAACTTACTGCTTGGAGGAAAATTAAATGAATAAAGGAAACAAAAATATTTTTGATGAAACTGTTGACACGTTAATCAAGGACGCAAAGGCTCTTACAGAAAGATACAATAAATATGTAAGCGCAGAAGCTGATCCAGATAATTGTGCATTTAGAAATAAAATGACAATTGATACTCTTCGACTTTTAAAAGATACATTATCTTTGATTAAGGAATATGATTGGCATTTAGAATATTCGGAAAATGATGGTAAAATTTCCATATGGGAACAAAATTATTCTGGTGAAATTAGAAATAAAAAAGAATGGGTTACAGATGATGGTACAACAATGTATATAGATTATGGAACTGACGTGACACTTGTATATGTCGGTAGAAGGAAATTTCGTTTCGATTTAAAGAAAGATAGATCGACTTTTATCTATACAATTACCGACTATTGCAAGAATGGCAACGTGACTATTTATGTTGATGACACTGGATTAGGTAAATATGTTTGTGATTTATTAGACAGTCATGATATTTCATATACAACAATTAGAAATATGAGTGATAGAGATTAGCCACAGTGCTACTCTTTTCAATGTAAATTGCACTTTCATAGTGTTTTATAAGTTGAATTTTTATGAGTCGTGGTATTGCTACTGCTTCTCTTTTTTATATTGGAATAAAAGGAAAGAAGGTGAAACAATGGCTAAAGTTTTAGAGCCAATTTCAGACGCTGAGTTGAAGAAAATTACAGTTGTGAATTTGCGTAATGAGTATAAAAAGCTTGCAAATTTCTATCAGCGTATTATGAACAATGAGCTAATATATTGTAGCCATTGTGGACAATGGAAAAGTGCAGCAACATTCTATTCTTCTAAGGCAAGTCCTGATGGTATTGAACATTATGCTTGCAAGGAATGTATATTAAACGAATGTACTGACTATGACAAAAAAAATAATATACGAACTGATAATCGTGAGAAAACCATAGAAACATTTAGAAGACTTAATTGGTATTTTGACGAAAATGTTTATAATGAGCAGCTACAAAAACTCTCTGAACAAACAGGAGAAAAAATAAGAAGCACTGCTGTTCAACAGTGGATCGTAATTTGTAGAAGCCTAAATGATTATAGTCAAAAAACTTATAAAGATTCTGTATTTTTATCTGATGATGATATAGAAAATAATCCAGAGGAAGATGTAAAAATCGTACAAAAAACATTACGTGCAGCAAAAAAGAGATTTGGTACGGATTATAACAATGAAGAATTGATGTTCCTTGAGAATGAGTATCAAGACTGGATTTCGAGATATGACTGCTCACAAAAGGCACAAGAAGAAACATTTCAGAATTTGTCAATACTAAAACTTATGAAACGAAATGCAATTAAAAAAGGAGCTTCTACAAAAGATTTAGATTACTCATATCAGCAATGGCTTGATACAGGTAACTTAAAGCCAAAACAAAATACTCTTGATACATTTTCAGATGCTCAAACAATGGGCACTTTAATTCAGAAATATGAGGAAACACGCCCTCTTCCTGATATAGATCCAGAACTTGCAGATGTTGATAAAATTGGTACTTACATAGATGCTTTTTATAGAGGTCACGCATCAAAAATGCTTGGTCTGAAAAACAGATTTTCAAATATATATGAACGAGTAATGGCAAAATATACTGTTAATCCACCATCTTATGATGAGGAATCAGATAGTGAAATTCTATTTGATAAAATTTTTGGTAGCAAGGATGATGAATAATTATGGCTACCACAAAGAAAGAAAAGAAAAAGTCATTACAAGAAGTATATCAAGAAAAATCTGAGCGTGTATTAGAAGGAGTTGCTTATTGGGCTTCATTCTATAGGAAAAATCCACAAAGATTTGTATTCGAATATTTAAATGTGAAATTAAAGCTATTTCAAAAGATTTTAATATACATGATGATGGTTAGTACAAACTTTATGTATATTGCAAGTCGTGGTAGTGGCAAGACATGGTTGACAAGTTTGTACTGTGTTGTGCGTTGTATCCTGTACCCTGGGACAAAAATCTGTGTGGCTTCTGGATATAAATCTCAATCACTAGAGGTCATTCAAAAGATAAATGATGACTTTATGAAAAATTATGGTTGGGGTTCAGCCAATCTTCGTTCTGAAATTTCTGAAATTTCTACTTCAATAAATAATGCTCATGTTGATTTTCGTAATGGTAGTTGGATAAAAATCGTTAGTTCAAACGACTCGGCTCGTCATAATCGAGCAACGCTCATAGTCGTGGATGAGTTCAGAATGGTTGATTTGAATACAATTAATACAGTTCTTCGTAAATTCTTAACAGCTCCACGTTCGCCTGGTTATCTTAACAATCCAAAATATGCTCATCTTCAGGAGCGTAACATCGAAATGTATATGTCATCTGCGTGGTATAAGTCTCATTGGAGCTTCGAGAAATTAAAAGCTTACTATGCAAATATGCTTGATGACACTAAGCGTTACTTTTGCGTAGGACTTCCATATCAATGTGCTATACGAGAAGGTTTATTATCTCGTGAGCAGGTCGAGGATGAAATGTCTGAGGCAGACTTTGATCCTACCGCATTTAAAATGGAAATGGGTGCTGAATGGTATGGTGATACTGATGGTGCTTTCTTTAAATTCGATGATATATCTCCAAGGAGAAAGATACGAAATTCTTTCTATCCCCTTGAAATTTATAAAAATCATCAAATCAAAATTCCAGAATTAGTTCCAAATGAAAAACGAATATTATCAGTCGATGTAGCTTTACTTGCAAGTAAAAAGCATAATAATGATGCTGCTGCTCTTATAATCAATTCTGCTATTCCAACAGAAAAAAATGATTATATATCTAATATTGTTTATATAGAAACGCATGAAGGAATGACTACAGACGAGTTAGGTATTCTTGTTATGAGATTATTTTATCAATTCAATTGTACAGATTTGGTATTGGATACTAACGGACAAGGTATTGGCGTTTATGATTTTATAATTAAACCTCAGTATGATGCTGAGTATGGAGTTACATATGAAGCAATGACTTGTATTAATGATGATAATATGGCTGATAGATGTAAAATTAGAAATGCAAATAAGGTCGTATGGTCTATTAAAGCTACTGCTGATTTTAATACAAAGGCAGCCATTGCATTACGTGCCGGATTTCAGAATGGTTCTATTAATCTTCTTACTTCTGAATTTGAAGCAGAAGAATTGGTAAAAAAGATTCGTGGATATTCTAAGATGACATCAAAGGAACAAGCGTTATTAAAATTACCATATATACAAACTTCTCTGATGGTTAATGAATTAATAAATCTTAATCATGAGATAAAAGGAACAAATATAAAAATTATAGAAAAACCAGGAATGCGTAAAGACCGATTTTCATCTCTTGAATACAATTTCAAAATTTGTCAAGATCTAGGATTTAAATTAAAACCAAAGAATACAGATGTCGAGAGTCTCATCAACAAACTTCCAATCCGTCAAGGCAAAAGATTTTCAATGTTTAATTAAAGGAGGTGCATTAACGAAAAATGCCAAGAACAAAGAAAGCGGATGCTAATGCACCTGCTATAAATACAACTAAGAAGACAAACTCAACGTCCTCTTCTATTAAAACAACTGCGGCTCAGATGCGAAATTATTCTAAAGAGGAATACCGTAAGGAATTATTTGCCAAAGCATCACAAGCTATGCAATTACTCAACTTGCAAAAAACAGAGACACGAAGTTATACTATTTATAGTAAAGAAAATCTTCGTTCTTATATGCAAAATCCATTCTCAAACGAGAATAGATTGCGTAATTTAAGCCGATTTTTATATAGAGTTTCACAACCATATAGACGATTAGTAAATTATAATGCTCAATTAGTTGACCTAACAGCAATGAATGTAAGTCCAAATATTGATATTACACAGGATAACGATACTCAGACAATTTTAAAAGATTATTATGACACTTGTGTAGAAATTGATAAAATGCACTTACATTCTGAAATATATAAAATGCTTGTAACTGCATGGATTGAAGATGCTGCTTATGGTTATATATATGAAGATGATACAGGTTTTTTCATACATCTATTAGATGGTGAATACTGTAAGATATCTTCTATCAATCCTGATGGCAGTTATAACTTTGCTTTTGATTTTAGTTATTTCAAACAGCGAAAAGATTATCTTGACTATTGGGATTCTGAATTTCAGAAAAAATATAATTCTTATGATAGTGATTCATCTCTTAAATGGCAAGAATTAGATCCTGAACGAACAATTTGTATTAAAGTTGGAAGCGATGATCCAAAGCTTTGTATTCCACCTTATATTGGTGTCTTTGAAAATCTAATTGATACTATTGATTTACAATCACTTGTTTCTGTAAAAGATGAATTATCAATCTATAAACTTCTTGTAGCTCGTCTTGAACATATGCAAGGAAGTGATAATCCAGATGATTTCGAGGTAGATATTCAGGTTGCTCTTGATTATTATGCGAAGCTTGAAGCATCTCTTCCAGATTGTGTATCTTCTTGTATTTCTCCTCTTCCAATTGAACCAATTGAATTCAAAGGAACTACAACAGATGATACAGATATGATTGAAAAATCTATGAGTAATCTTTTTAAAATATCTGGTGGTTCTTTGGTTTTAAATGATGAAAAACAAGGAACTACAATCTATAGAGCACATATGATTGCGGATATGATGAATGCAATTAAACCTCTTCTTGGTGAAATTGAAATATGGATGAATAGACATCTTTCTTATAATCTTTCAAATCCCGCAAAAGTAAAATATCTTGAAACTTCCCCCTGGATGAAAAATGAAAAGAAAAAAGAATTGATAGAATCGGCACAATATGGTGTGCCTGTAAAAATGGCTGTTGCAGCACTTGATGGTTTTAGCCCATTGGAAGTGCTTAGAATGCAATTTCTTGAAAATGATGTACTTTCATTACATAATTCTTGGATTCCACTTCAAAGCAGTTATACTCAGTCGGGTAATAATTCTAATGATAGTGGTGGACAAGAAAAAGACGTGACAGACCTCACAGACGAAGGAGAAAGTACAAGGGAGTCAGGGAAGAATGATATGTAAGGAGTAACAGGATGAAACAGAATTTTATAAAAACAACAGATTCTGAAACTTCTAAAAAGCTATCAGCTCTTGGATTTCAGAAGGTTGATAATACAAATGGTGTTTATACCTTTTTGAATACTGGCAAGATCCAGTTTTCAGATAATGATATAGATAAAAAGAAAATTCAGTATAGTAACATACTGAGTATTTAGCCACTCTCCTATTCGAGTGGCATTTATTATGCCAAGAAAGGAGGAAGAAATGGAAAAAAAATATTTTACAATTGAAGATTTAATTAGGTTCTGTGAACAAAAGAAAATGTATAACTTTTCTTCAAAGGAATCTGGTAAGCCTATTGTTATACAAGCAGTTCAGGACTTTTCTTCTGCTGATGTTGAAGAAACAGCAGATAATAAACTTTATGCAAAAGTTCGTGTTTGCCATACTTTATTAAATCGTAATGGAAGTTATATCTCAGAAGATTCTATGAAAGCAGCTATGCCTAGTCTTAAATATTCTCCACTGCTTGCGAATATTCATCAGTTGGATGATGGTACGTGGGATTTTCATTCGCACGATTATCATATAGAAAAAGATGAAGATGGAAATGAAAATGTTATCTATGACGAAAAACAAGTTGGTACTTTTACAGCAGATGAACCATATCTCGAATATGACAAAGATATGGATAAAACATACGTTGTTGCTCGTGTAGCAATTCCTGAATCGTACACTCGTTGCGCTGATATTATTCGTGAGAAAAACGGCACAAAGGTAAGCTGTGAACTTATCATCTATGAGTGTTCATACAATGCAAAAGAAAAATATTTACAGTTAGATAATTTTGAATTTGCAGGTTGCACTTGCTTGGGTTCTGAAAAAGATGGGACACCTATTGGTGAGGGAATGCTTGGGAGTAAGATAACTCTTGAAGATTTCAGTGAAGAAAATAATAGCTTAATTAAATTTAATGAAAAAATGGTTGAATTACAAGCAAGACTTGAAAAACTTGAGACTGCTTGTTTTGACAATAAAAAAAATAATTCTAAGGAAGGAGGAAACAAAAACTTGAATAAATTTGAAGAATTATGTCAGAAGTATGAAAAAACAGTTGATGATATCACATTTGATTACGAGAATATGTCTGATGATGAATTGATCGAAGCATTTGCAAAAGCATTCGATGAAGCTGATTCTACTGATGATGGAAGTGAGGGTGCTGATACTCCTTCTGGTAGTGAAACAACCACTGATGGAAATGAAGAAGGTGAAAATAATCCTACTGAGCAAAATCCAGATGAAAGTGAAAAAGGTGATACCACAGAAGATGAGACACCTTTTATTGATGATGACGAACCAAAGAAGAAAGCTAATAATGCATTAACAAGAACTTTTGAGATTAGTCACGATGACATCCGTTATGCGCTTTATAATCTTTTATCTTCATACGAAGATGCTGATAATGAGTGGTATTATATTACTGGTGTATATGATTCGTATTTTGTATATGAAAGTTGGGACGGTGGAAAAATCTATGGTCAGAAGTATACAAAGGATAATGATAATGTAGCACTAGATGGAGAAAGATACTCATTACATAAAACATATCTTACAGATTCTGAATACGCAGAAATTGAATCAATGCGTTCTAACTATGCTGAATTAAAGGCATTTAAGGAGAATGTTGAAAAGAACGAACTTCATTCTAAGAAAGAGTCTTTACTTGTAGATGAAAAATACTCTGTATTATCTGATAATGAAGCATTTATGGAATTAAAGAAAAATATGGATAACTACTCTCTTGATGATTTGGAGACAAAAGCAAAGGTTATTTTTGCAGATTATGTATCATCTGTAGGTAATTTCTCATTAAACAGTTCTAATAAAAACAAATCCCATTCTATGCAGTTATTTGGTGATCCAAATACTCGTAGAAATAGTCGCTCTGGTAGATACGGAGATATCTTTAAGAAGTAATCACTTCATATAAATCACAAACAAATATTAACACTTTAATAAGTCGTACAGAAATGTACGGCTTTTATTATGCAAATTTTTAAGGAGGAAAAATTAATGGCAATTAAATTTGAATTATCAAAGTTCCCTGTCGCTTTCCCTGCAAAAGTTATTGCAAGAGACGGTGGAGCGCACATGTACAGTATTCAGCACGATGGAGATCTTTGGAATGGTGCTGTAATTGCAAAGGGCGATTATAAGGCACTTGATCTTTATACAGAAGGAACAGCAACAAAGATTAATGCAAAGGTTGTTGGTCAGGCAGCAAATGGAAATTATTATGTAGAAATTACAAAGGATTCTCCTGCTTCTGAAGCTCTTATCGTTTACAACCCACCAGTTATCGAGGAACAGTACAACAAGTCATTCCAGCTCGAAGCTAATTTTTATATCCCTGCAACTATGGAAGCTAGAGCTTATTCAGTTCGTGAAGGAGATATTTGGGAGCTTTCTGAGGCTGCATTTACAGCAAAACCTACAGTTGGAACAACTGTTGTATCTACTGTTACTGGTAAGAAGTGGACAGTTGCGTAATTTTAGGAAAGGAGACAGATAATAATTATGGAAAATACAGCTAGAAATTTAATGTTTGATCTTGCTTCTGGTCGTGAAATTTATGATGACGAACAGGGCAGAGTTATTAGTAAGGCAGAAGCAAATGATGCCGTAAGAAAAGTGTGCTTTGAGGAACTTGGAATTACAGAAAAGTCTACTGAGAAGCAGATGATGAGAGCCTTAAAGTCTGATAAGGCTGTTGCTCTTTTCGAGGTAATTGAGGAAATTATCGAGAAGGAAATTGAGTATGGTTTCAGAGATAATGAATTCTTTAACAATTTTGTTGAAACAAGAAATCTTGCAGATGGTGATAGAACTGACTTCTGGACAGATACAGATATTATTCTTAACGTTGCAAAGGTTTCTGGCGATCAGCATGATTACACAATTCAGAGACTTGCTGAGGGTTCAAGCTTCACAGTTCCTACTAGCAGATATGCAGTAAAGGTTGGTGGAGATATTCGTCTCTTCTTAACTGGTCGTAAGGATTGGTCTGAACTTATTGATGCTGTAGCAAAGGCATATACACATAAGATTCAGGACGAGCTTTACGCTGAGTTTATGAATGCAGCAAGCAAGCTCCCTGTTACAACTGGGTTTAAGGGTACTGGTGCTCTTACTAAAGATAAGAAGGATGAGTTTGATGAGATTATCTCTAATGTCGCTACAGCAAATAACGTATCTTCTGTTGTAATTATGGGTACAAAGACTGCACTTAAGAAACTTAATGCTCTTGCAGGAAATGGTTCTGTTGAGTGGGTAGCTGCATCTCAGAAAGAAGCTGTTGCAAACACAGGTATTCTTGGTTCTTATGAAGGAACTTCTCTCTTAGAGATTCCTCAGAGATTTAAAGATAATACACTTGCAAATAAGCTTGTCGATCCTACTATCCTCTTAGTATTCCCTGTAATTGATTACAAGCCAGTTAAATTCATTGATGGTGGTGAGACTACTCTTGAAGTAACTGAGACTGGTGCAAATGCTGATGATATGCAGACATACGAAGCTCAGAGACGTATGGGTATTGCTACAATTATTACTCGTCAGTTTGGTCAGTGGGACTTAGATGCCTAATCTGAATGAATTATAAAAACTATGGAGAGTGTGAAATATCACTCTCCTATTTTGACGGATAGAAAGGAATTATTATGGCTTATCAAAAAAAGACTACAACAACTGCTAACATAACAGAAACAAAAGTTGAAGACAAGTCAAAAGCTCGTAAATATGAAAAAGACGATGTTATTCCATGTAAGTCACTTACCGATGGGAAGCTTTTGGTAACAGGCGAAAAGACTGGAATTTTATATAGATGGGCTGATTATGGCGATGTTGAAGAGATTGAATACCAAGATTTAGTATATATGATTCGCTCTCATAAATCTTGTATTACAAGACCTAGATTTATTATTCAGGATGCTGAGTTTGTTGAACAGTATCCAGAATTAAAAGAGTTATATGAATCATTATACTCTACAAAAGATTTAACAGATATTTTATCTTTGCCTATTACACAGATGAGAGCTGCTATTGCAGATTTACCAGATGGTGTCTTTGAAACGCTTAAAGGATTGGCTGCTTCTATGATTATGAGTGGTACATATGATTCTGTTAAGAAAATCAAGGTACTTGATGAAATCTTTGATACAAATCTTCTACTTACATTAGCACAGAATTAGTAAAGGAGGCTCACAATGACGCTTCCATACGAAACAATTTTTTCACGAACAAGAGGACGAATTTCAGATATGAAAGAACTCTCTCTTGACGAAAACGATCTTAATGAAACATTGACTGAACGCTTACGCATGGTTGCAGGTGATGAACGAGTTATTAGAAAATTCGCT
>OGKG01000586.1_pt1 | contig 47035 bp, 54 predicted proteins | sample 1572201 | NCBI WGS metagenome assembly OGKG01 (sample SAMEA2582146, study PRJEB24529) | metagenome | biome: Human gut stool | place: China | collected 2011 | reverse complement strand
ATAACAGGACTATAAATTATAGAAAAAGGTTGTGCCAACGTTTTGACACAACCTCCTTGTCTTACTCATCTGTGGAAGCATTTAGGGATTGCTCAAACCCCTCATAGAATTTATTGAGAAGTCGGTTCATAATAGTTTCCTTAGTATCACCACCTCGTATCCCTTTGACTTTCTCTATCTGCTCTACTTCTTTTTTACTCAAATTTGAAAAGAACTCAACCAGATTGTTAATCACAGTAGTTTTTTGTTCATCATCTGCTTCCTCGTATTGAATGACAATCCAATCAATGAGATTTCGACTTTTGAGCACCTCTTTAGAGAGGTGTATCTCTGCTGCTTTTAATAATTTCTTCCCCCTTTCCAACCCATTAGTTTTCCGTAATTTATCACTGATCTTACCCGCCATTGCATCTGCCATTATCTCTTTAGTAATACCCGCTTTAAACGTTCCCCATTTGGAAACAGTAGGTAATGGATAACCTTGTTCGGTAAGCTCCAAGATAAAATCAAGTAGCGGGAGGTCCTCTTTGCACGCCATTTTAGCCCCCCTTGGAAAGTCGCTCCCTTTCCAAGGATTTGTGCAAATATTGATTTCTGAAAACATTCTTGCAATTGCAATTTCTTCATTCAAAGCATAGATAAGATAAAATTCTCTCTTGTACTTTTCTTCATCTTTTAAGTCCTTGTTAGCTTCCAGAAGATTTAGATGAGCTTTGTAACGATGGTTTGCATCCACCAATACAACGTACTTGTCTGCATCAGCTTCGTTAACGGGTTCTTCTGTTTCAAAATCCACAATTTCCAATCCAGCATCTATAACTTTCTTTGCATCCACTATGATAGCGGGAACTAGCATTCCATTTGCTTTCATGGACTTCATTTTGGATTTAACCACCTTTTCGTCAAAGTTACGATTACCTGATAGCCTAGCTATCTTAATTCCTTTACTTGCTAGCATTGTTAGCGTTAAAACTTGAAGAGCTATTTCGCTTTCTTTATTCATATTTAAAATAAGACTGCCCAGTAGAAACATTTCTACCTTTGTTCTTGGTTGCAAAACTACAGTGTAAATATGAGTAGATGAAATATTTTGAGAGGTGGTAAGAGGGGTAAAAATACCACTATAATTTACCCCTTAAATAATCAATTAATAAAATTTGTTAGCTCTAAGGATTTCATAATCTTTGTAGGATTTTATCTGGTCTTTTATGAAGTTGGGACATAGTTTCTCTTTTTTCTTATCAATTCCAGTATAACGTTCATCCTTAGAGAGATTAGTTAAATAGACTAGTCTTGAAATTAACAATGTCTTATTTAAAGAGACTGTTGTGTATGCCTTTGCAATCTTACTTTTATTTGTTTTGGGCAATAACTTAAGGAAACTATTCAATAAATTATAGAACATTGCCACTAAAACAGTGTCAGGTTCTGTTGCTTTACCTTTTTTATCTGCTTCTTGTGCATCAAAGATTGTTGGTTTGTCAATGTTAAAATACTCCTTCCCTGCATTATAGACATAATAAACATAAGCTAATGATATGGGATCATCAATTTCGATAGAATGATGTTCTTCTGGTATCTTTAATGTTAGTGTCATAGGTTTTATGAAAGAAACTTTAGAGCCACTTTTGTCTATATTCTTACCAATCCGTTGCATGAGTTTCTCTACCAATATTTTTGAGGATTCTTTTACCTTAGCACCTTCTAAACAGCTTCCATGAATGTAATCTGAAACAAATAGCAATAGATACCAGAATTTCGCCCTATCTATGTTCAATGCTTTCAGAGTATTTTGTACATCTTCATATTGTAGGTATTTCTCAAATGTATAGTGTGCATTAAGTACTTTTGCATTGTATCGTTTCATAAATTCTTGGGTTACAGCTGTACCCATGGAGACAAATTTTATTTCTTCTTTTTCTTCATCTTCTTTTTCTGATGCTGCTTCTTCTGCTCCTACTTTATTTGTTTCTGCTTTATTCTTTATCTTTTCTTTAACCTTTATGAAATCATAGTCAGGGTGAAATTTGCATCCTAATATTTCTACATATTCAAGCAAATCATCTTCCTCTTTTACATACCTGTCTAAAGTGAACTTATCTATTGGCTTTATGTCTTCCATATCTTTATTGATTAAATTTATGCCTTAAAGATAGAAAGAATTAGTAACAAAAAAATAAGGAAGTAAATGAAATCTCACCTACTACCTCATCATTAGCCTATCTTACTTAAAATACCCTAGGCTTTTTAATATTTACCAAATCATAGAATTCTTGACGGTTCTCTAGTTATATCTAAAAAGATCAATTTAAGCTATCTGTCTGTTCGTCTGGTTCTCCTGTTAAATCATCATCTAAATTCTCATACATAAAAGCTAATACTTCACCTGTTAGGGCATTCTTAACACATTTGGTTCCAGGTGCTATTTCTTCAATTATCGTCTCACATTTAACATTGCACCACTCAGGTATTCTTTGATTTTCCATTGTTATACTTATTAATAGTAGTAGCAGTAGGAACTCCAACTGCTGTACTAAATCCATACTTATTAAATCTTCTCATAAATTCCTCCTTATCCTTGATCATGTAGTTGAATAAAAACCTAAGATTTCTAAGCCCATTGTTCTCACCAGTTCCAACATAAGGATTGTTGTTACTTAGTCCAGCAATTCCATAGCCATTATCAACAATCATTTAATGCTACGTTCCTTATCTATGAGAGTAGATAGATCTTGCATTGACATTCCTTTTACTGGCATACTGTACTCTTTAACTAAGCCATTCTTAGAGTAAACTCTTACATGTATTGTAGTTGTAGCATCCTCTGTTTCCTTACACTCCATAACGAAAGTATGCTTAGGACTGTACTTGTGATCTGGTGTGTAGATGTCTAATTCTACTTCTAACTGAGTGTTATTTACTAAATTAACAATAGCCAGTTCATTATTAAGGCTATTGTAAATCTGCTCATACTCACGATAGGCTGAACTATTCTTTACATACTTCTCGTAAACCTCTAGTAGTTTCGTAACAGTATACTCTTTATAATCATTACGAAACTTAAAGAAAGCAACAAAATCCTCAATTTGGTATCTTTTATACTCTGGATGTTTACTAATAAATCTATGTATCATAATTCATTCCTCATTTCTCCTAACGTATTCATCCAACATCTTTTTAAATAAAGTTCTGTCTTTGACTACTCCAAAGTACACTTTTCTCATATCGTCTAACACATCGTAGTCATACCATTGGTAGTCAGCTAACAACATGGCTTCAATATCACCATAGTAACGATACCTCTCTGGCATTAAGCACACTGAATCTATTGCAGCAATATATACATCATTATCAGTGTAGGCTTTGTACATTTCGCTAGCATAGTGAGTATCTAAATCTGGATTATCATGTAAGTATCTAGCTACAAACTCTTCCTCTAAAACAAAGTTGCTCATATCTGAGTATTGAACTCCTGATCTCCTAAACAATGGATACTGAACAGACAATCTTTTTAATGGACATTCTTTAAGGTTGTAACTCTTCATACACAATACCATCAATTTCTGGTACATACCCCTGTAGAATCCCTTTTGCCTCTTTTACAAGTACCTCCTCATAACTGAAATAGATAGACCTACGCATGTACCCATGATTAAAGCTTTTTACTAAGTCATTAAGTAGCATCACCTTAGCTTGGGAAAGTTCTTTAGGGTTCACATTTAACTTTGCGATTAAGCTCTCTACTGTCATCATACTAATAATTCATTTGTTTTTGGATTTAGGTATAAATATCTCTTTACCTTTCTTATCTTCAATCTCTTTAAGAATGTCAGTAGGTATGTTAACTGGACGTGGATCTGCAAATACAATACCATCTACCTTGTTCCATTCGTCACGTACTTCTTCTGCTGTAATTTCTCCTGCTTTGAACTTCGAGAACAAGTCCTCGCAAAATTTAGTATGTTCTCTGTTTGTCATTATCATAATTAATTCCTCCAATTAATATTATACCTATTGCTGTAGGGTAACACCAAATTCATTCATTGTTGGTTATTTAGTTGTTTGTTTAGGACATAATATAGAAATATCTATAGGGCGTGGTATGCTATGAGCGTATTTATTAAATACTTGTCTGAATCTGTCTTTGTCTTTGATGAGATGGTTGTAAATAATCTTTGTGTTGAACATTGGGTCACTATTCTCGTAGGGAAGAACAAGATACTGATTCAATGCTGATTCTAACTCTTCAAGGGTTTTAAAATTAGGAACTCCGGGTTTACCTTGCATCATGTTAGCCTCTACAAGAGGATGCAGCTTAGAACTAAATTCTGATTCTTGGGTAAGATACCCATAAATCCTATTGACAGCCTCGTCTGTTGCCTTAGGGTACTGCGTTCTATAAGAAGCAGCAAATTCTTCCAGACTATTAATGTTATCCTTATCAAACAACTTTTCTAGTCTAATTCCCTTACCATGTTGCGAATTGTACATTTTGTCAGTCATACTAGGGTTATTTATTACTTCTAAATAATCTTCTATTCCATGCTTATACTCGTGCCCTACTGCATGAGGAGGGTCTGTTCTAACAATGGTGTAACCATGTTATCATAACTAGGGTGTTCTAGAAAGCTTGGCATAACAGCATTATTAGATACTATTCTTTTACCTTCATCTGTAATTTCTCCCGATGTTGCCTAGTTTGATTCTTACTGATCTAGTTAATTTAAATGCAGAAATAGTTTCTGCTTCTCTGAATGATATATAGAATCTATTCAATAACCCATGTTCTAAGTCATTCCAGTGTTCCCTAATAGGACTGATCACCCCATTCATGATAGCTCTTATATACAGAACCTTTATTGGCTCATAATTATGCTCTCGCCTTAATTTAGTAACTTCTACCCATAACCTCTGTATCTTATGAGCATCGTCTAACCGTTCTTCAATTTTCTTAGGCTTATCAGTTATAAAGTCTTCACATATAGGCTTACTTGAATCCACCTGTTTACTATTATCAATATATTTCTGTAGTTGATCATACATCCACTCTGGCATATCTCTTCTTGGACAGTATCTATGCATTATATGATTTCTGTTACCATATTCTCCAGTCTCTGACTTTGGATTTAGCTTATACATAATCCACTGATACATCTCAGAATAAAAAGAAGCCCTCTTATCCTTCACAATAGATTCTCTATCTTGAATGCTTATATTATTAATGTTCCTCCATTCAACTTTAGTTAATTCCCCTTTTATTTGTAACAATAGCTCTCCCAATTTATTCTCTATTCCAGTAAATTCGATACTAATATAGTATTCTGTATTTACATGATTATCGAACACTATAGATAGTCTAGTGGGAGTTATCCATTTAGATTTTAAGGTTTTGTCTATATTGTAGATATGTTTAGCTAAATTAAAGTCTGTAGAAAGTTCTTCCTTCATGTCGCTCAGCTCTAAAGTATAAAATCTAAGATTGCTTATTTCATTCTTCTTAAGAGAAGTTGTTCCGTCTAAGCAATACAGTGAATCAAATGCTTTCTTCATGTCATTCGCCCCTAAGGAATTAAACCTAAGATTAGCTATTTCATTCTTCTTAAGAGAAGTTGTTTCGTTAATTAAATCAGCTATTGTCATACCTTCATCAAATAGATGTTCTATGTCAATAGTCTTGTGCTCAGTATTTTTAAGGTATTCCGTCTCGTCTAGATAATGTAGTGAATCAAATGCTTCTATTAAATCGTCTCCATCATAAAGATTCACGTAAGTATAGCTTGTTGCTAGAGCTGGAAACTCTTTAAATTTGTCTATTAATGCCTCAAAGTTTTCATTATCTCTTGTTATCGTAATAGAAATACCTGGTCCCGAAATACAACTTACTTCTGTATATACTATTTTGTCTATCATAATAATGATTTTGTGACCATACTATCAACAATCTGCCTAAACACATCACCAGCCATCAATCCACCACTAACAGGTAAGCCTTTCTTATTAATGGAAACAATTATACTGTATTGGGGATTTTCAACAGGGAAATAACCACAAAACTCAACTGCATATTCAGTATCTGATTTATTCTCTGTGCCATCCTCATTAGTAGAAACCTGACAAGTTCCTTGTTTTCCTGCAACTGTTACTTTTTCAGGCTTGGCAGGTTGCCCTAAGCCATCAGTGATATTAAATGCCAAAGCCTGTTTCAAGCTGTCAATACTAACCTTGCTTGCTATCTGAGGATTAATAACTACTACACTATCCTTGTATAGTTGAGGCTGCACCATTTTTCCATCATTGGCAATAGCATTGTAGAATGTCAGAACTTGAATAGGTGAAATGAACTGATTGTACCCAATACTAAGCCAAATCATATCAGTTTCCGTAATGGAATAAGGCTGCAAGTTCGCAATCCCTGTAATACTATCTGGTTTACCATAATTCATTTTGGCAAGTAAATCAAAGTATGCCTGCGGATTGTCCCCAAAAGCCATCTCCATAGTCTTAGTAGTAGCAATATTTGAACTACAAGCTATGCCTCCTTGAAGTGTAATCTCACCATATCCACCTCTATGCCAATTATGATCTTTCATTGTCTCATTGCCAACAGGATAGATACCATTGCCTGTATCTACTCTATCCTCTAATTTCACTTTACCAGTTTCTAAAGCTGCCAGTAGTGAAACAGGATGCATCAAGCCAGTAGGCTGTTGTACACAGACGTTCTCGCATGGTTGGTAGTCTGCACTATCTTTTTTGGTAAGTCCAACCAGAGCCTTTATTTGCCCAGATTGAACTTCCATAACAATTACCTGCCCAGATTGGGCATTGATCTCTGATAACTTACTTTCCAATACAGAAGTAGCATTAGCTTGTAATGTACTGTCTATAGTTGAAATAGATTCTGTTACTTGCTGCTTGGGTTGGCAAGCTATATTGATTGTAACCGTGATGTAAACTAGTAATAAATTCAACTTCATAAACCATTAATGATTGAGGTACTTAAATTGTCTAATAGAAAGTTTCACATAAATTCCATCATTCATTTCTCGACATTCAAGCCAATTACCATACTCGTCATAATTATATTCAAATTCTTTCTTGATCCTCTTTCCTCCCCACCAACTATCTTGAAATATGATGTCATTATACTGATTATATTGGGCTATTTCTTGCTTTCTAGTTCCATTATCATCATACCATTCACTGAATGTTCTATTTCCTTGTGCATCATATTGGTAGGTATGTGTATATCGCATATTTGAGCGTATGGTTACAGCTCTGTCTTTTAAACCTCTATTATCATAAAAGTATTGAGTTACTTCTTCCATTCTTCCATTTTGATCTAAAATCTCCATTTTATATTCTAAACCATTGGAATCAAAATACCATCGGTTTATTTTATTGTTACATTTTAGTTCAAATACTTCATTAGGCTTATGGATGCAAAAAAAATCGTTATGAGGCACTAATTCACCTTTTTCTTCTACACCATTAATGTTTCTTCCTATTTTTACAAACTCTTTACCCAAAAGTTCCACGGTATCAAGAAAGGTTGTAATACTTCCATCACTAAGATTCATATGTTTTAGTTCTTCACATTTCACAAGTTCTCCTTTATTAAATGTAACCTTGAACTCACAATCTAAAACCTCCTTAGATACTTCTTGAACAGAGAACCATTTACTTATATAATCTTTTTTTACAATGTAATTTTGTTCTACTACACACTGCACTAAGTTCTTGTTCCTTATAGAGTTTTTTAAACGATTTATGTCAGTAATACATGTCATAACTACTAATTATTCTAATGAAAATCCACTTAATCTAGTATAATCTTTTAAAGAATACTGCATAGCTTTTTTAGAAGTTTTTCCCATTATAATTAATGTATCAAAGCCCAGTGACATTAATTGCCTAACAAAGGCTTTGTTGGACAATATATATTGGGAAATATCTCTTATTTCAGAATCCTTTAAGTTGCTATCATTCTCTATTGAAACTTTGAAACCACTTCTTAGGAAGAAGGCACTCATTTCATGCCTATAATTATCATTTCCACTTGTTATAGACACTTTACATAGCCTATCTATCTCTCCAGAGAAATAAGTCTCTTTAAAGCTTTGATTCATAGCATTTATTATCTTCATGCGTTCAAATGAACCATCTAAAAGCGAATTAAGTAAGTTCTTAAAAAAATCTACAATGTTCATATCTTTACAATTCAGTTTCTACTCTTTGTTTTAATTTTAGCAATTCACGGTAATTGTATCTATTATTATTTATTTCTTCTGTTAAGATCTTAGCAAGCTCAGCTTTAGAAGCATTTCTATCTGGATGTGCTTTAGCTATAAGTTCCTTGTACAAAGCTTTTGCTTTTGCAATACTTTGTACAATGTTGGTTTCTTCTCCCACAGATACAGAAGAAGAAAACAACATTCTTTTTATCCATTTCACCATGTTCTATTAATCAATTATAAATAATCAAATTACTATTCTGATTATCAACTTTCAACACACCAAAGTCATACAATATTGGCGTAATTGATTTGTTGCGATCTCATTTACTTTAGAATCAGAACAAAGCCCCATGTAAGCATTTACATTATCATTCCAATGCTTAATAGCTATCAGTACACCCATTGCTGTAGTTTCATTATTCTTGAACATGAAGTAGAATATGCTATTTATTGCATTGCTGTAATCTGCGCCACCTAAGTAGTTATGATTAGTTCTACTCCATGATAAAAGATTCTTGATCTTATCACTATTGACGACTGCGCTATACGCTTTGTCAAATTTAGCTGCACCATGTTGATAAACAAAATGCGCCTTGTAATTCTCATAAGTCTGATTAAATGAATTTCCTATTATTGCCATATCATTTTAAATTTAAAAGGATTTGGGGCATCATAACATTAGCTACCTCATTATTAGGATAATTTCTCTTACACAAATTATAGAAATTTTCTATAGAAGTAATACAATAAGTACACTCCTCTCTACTTGCATAGTCTTTTATATGCCAAAGCATTGATACAGGAAACGTTTTTTGATTTTCAAATTGTCTAACAAGATTCAAATACATACTATTGAACTCATAATCCGCTCTATAGTACCCGTATTTAGCTTCTCCAATATACTCTTTCAACTTCTCTTCCATAAAAGATGGTTTACCATAAGAAGAATACAAATAGTAAAGAACATAACCGTAGTTATAAAAAATCTCATTATTTAGTCTCATAACAGTTTATGTTGCGCTAATCATCCCTCATATTAGCTATTAAACAATTAGGCGTAGGGATTGCAAGTCAATAATTGCACACCTATTTCAAATGTCATTATGTAGGAATTATCATCTTACTATCTGACAACAAAAGAACCTGTAACTTAGTAAACTTATCTCTTCTGTTTAAATATTAGCTCATGCTTTCTCCTTCTCCCACAGAAGCTTTTTACATACTACTTCAAGCACTAGAAAAACAATAGAGCCTAGCATTGATAAGGCTGCTACAATGATTTCATTGCCGCAATAAAGATATTAATTAATTCTCATTCTCATACAAAGAAATTTAGATAAAAATGCATAATGCCTAAATTTGCAAGCATTTTAATACTTTATCAACTAAATAAGATGAGAATTCAAGGGAAGAGAAATGTAAACTAACTTGTTCCATAGGCTTTGCTTTTTGCGTATCCTGTTTCCTATAGATACTTAATTTTACATACAAAAAAGGCATGGAAACTATTGTATATCTCATTCATCAGGTTCTTGCAAAACCTACCATACAAGTATAACAACAGTTACCCATGCCAATAATATACAGGCTACCCTATAAGAGTAGAAAGTAAACATCAGCACGGGCATTGTTGTTATCGTCTCCGTATGGTTTCAAATTTGCAAGATTCGATGAATAGAGACAATAACAAAATGCCTTTCGTTTATAATTATGTCCTCCTATTGCTAGGATTGGCACAAAGATAACGAAAGGTATTTATTTTGCAATTAAATTTATGTACTAAAAACTAAGACAGTCATAAGTTTGTAGTATTTCTTCTTTTCTTAGTCCTATGTACCTTTTAGTAACCGTAATGGAACTATGATTAAATATTTCCATCAACTTAACCAAAGCTAGTTCAGCGTTTTCACCATTCATGTTATAAACCTGTCTGCCAAAAGTCTTTCTAAGGGAATGGCAACTAAAGTTATTTACCTTAAGTTTATACTTCGCTTTTATTTCTTTGAGAATGTCATTTATCCTCTGAATACTATAGACTGTTTTCTTCTGGCTTATCAGTATGGGAGCATTAATTCCAACTGGATTTATACGCTCATAACATTCTCTAATATGTGCCTTTAGTTGTGGATTTACTCTGATAGTCCGTTTCTTTTTAGTTTTATGCTCTATGATGGTAAACTCATCCACATTTAAAATCTGTTTCCATCTTAGAGCTAAAATATCAGAAATTCTAAAACCTGTAAAACAACCTATCGCAATAAAAAGCGACATCTTATAATTTCCATCTCTGGATAACTTTCTCACTAAATTCATGGCTTCGTCCCATTGCAGGAAATCAGCCGTAGTATTACTGTATTTCAAACTCATAATGTTCAGTTTGGTAATTAAACACATAAAAGTGAAGATTAATTTCACCTCGTTATTTCTAAGTAGCTGATTACTAAGGAAACATTCACTAATAGACAAAGTGAATATTCTTTAGGAACACCCAATCTAAATTTGAATGTTCCTTATCCTTATTAAAATGGTCTGTCTCCATACTCATAGACTGAAATAGAATTGCAAACTCTCTCATAAAATGAGAATCCGCAACCAGAGCAAAAGTAGCTTTCGTAAACTGCTGCATACTCTCCTTGCTGTCTGCTAGTCCTATCTAAGAATGAATCAAACTTATGTAGCCAGTATTTAAGAGCTTGTAAACGTTTGATGTACTGTAGATTATTCTCACAATAACACAACCTTTCTTGTAATATAGCAATGTGATTTACTGCATTATCAATTTTCTTTTTCTCCATAAATATCTAATTGTTAATAGTTAATAGAAATAAGAAAAGGACACCTAACTAGAAAATTAGATGTCCCTTTCATGTTACCCTTTAATAAGAGCATAGGCAATTAAAAGAACGTAGCCAACTACAACTAGAGGAAATGACAGCATAGCCACAAGCATAGTGGCGACAAATAACAATACATAGAATAACTTTTGTACCATAGTTTCAAGAATTAAGCACTTGATAATTCTGTATATTCTCAAATACCACTAACTTAAAAACCATTGATATTTCTCATCTCCATGTAAAGCGGCTGCAATTCCAGTAACCAATTCTGTAGCATTGTAAGCCCTGTCCAAGAAAGAATCTATGTAACTTGACTTGTTACTACCAGTAAGTAAATTGTAGAACTTCCACATTGATAAGTCATTCCCCAAGCTACTAAAATTCTCATCTTGAATGTAAGACTTCGCCACATTGTTAATCTGACTGTCAGTTAGTAACATTCTTGGTATGGCTTTCTGTAGGCTCTGTGGTAATGACTGGTAAAGTCTCATTCTCCCAAGTAATTGGCAAAACTGGTGTTCCGTTAAGTAAGAGTTGCCAAGTGCTTGCATCAAATGTATGTGCTTGGCTGGATCATAACGGTTGAACAATTCCAAGATGGCACGGTATAACTCATTCGTATTGGTAACTTCCAAACATGAAAGATACCCGTCAGTTGATACGCACAAGTTCGTACAGACCTTACAGGTAAAGCCAATGAATACTTTAAATCGTTCTGCTGTCTTCTTACTGTATAAGTTCGTATGGTTGTACGCACGAACTCCGCCAATAGTAAGAGTCAGCCTGTTACCGTTTACTGTCTCGTAAATCGTAGGAACTTGAATGACAAAAGCGCATCTTTCGTAGTAGATAGTCTTGTCACTTTCCAGTAATTGATTGGCAGGCTTATGGATTGCTTCTGGTATTCTGCCCTTAATCACATGAGAAACACGAATGTCAGGCAATTCAATTTGTTCACCTTGAAAGAATGTCCTTGCAGCGTCTTGCACTGTTTCAATGAAAGCCACATGAGATAAGGTAGCCTCATTATCCTTGGCGAATACAGGAATGATACAATCATTTCTTAAATGCTCCAAACTTGCTTCAATCGTGTTGGCTTCAATGAATAACGGTCTCTTTTCCCTTGTGGGCTGTTCTTCCATTACTAAAGTAGCGTCTTCTGCATACTCACCTAAATTTAAACTTCTCCTTTGTGCCATTACTGGCGTAATCTGTAATGTTTCCATAATTTGTAATTCATTAAGTTAGTATTAAAAAGCTCTTCGTCTGAGTGCGAAACACACCACAGTCAGAACAAGTAAACCAATGAAAAACTGTGGCATTAGGACTACAGGAAGGATTAAGATAACTCCTAGCGTTAATACAATCTTTAATTTCTCCATACGCATTGTTTTAAGATTAGTAATCAATTGAATGTAGACAAAAGAACGCTTTGCATGAAAGTACTTTCCACTCTCATTACGAATGTGTGTTTTTGTAGTCAGTCTTTAATTATCTGCACTTGGCAGAATTGACAAATTAAAAATTTCATTCGTTTGGGGTTGGGAAGCTGTTTCATGTTTAGCTTTCATTTTTCTATTGATTGGTAGGAAGGGTATGAGGAGTAACACAACAGAAGAGTTTGAGACATACATCTCTTTTAAATTTCCATGTAAGCCATTCTTCTGAGATTAATATATTCACTTCATAAGAATGTAAAGTCTGAATGTAATCACTTCTCATGCTTGAAGGGGAGGGGGGTAGAAATTTAAGTACCTTACATTTTGAGTTGGGAGGGTAAATGAACTTTTATTGCTAGATTCAAATTAATTGGCTACATTTGCATAAACTCATAATTACATGAATTATGGAATACATTAATGAATTTCACAAGCAATGGATAGAGCGCACTCGTCAGTCAATAGTCTCTTGGAGCAAGCAACCTGCATCGTTAGAAGAAGCAAAGAAGCAGCAGGAACGCTTGAACCAACAGAGAGCTATAAGAGAGGGCAAATTGAAGAGTTAATTTCATTTGCAGATTCAAACGGCTTATGGATTGACTTTAACAATCTTTCCGTTATCTATTTGGATAAAGGTGGAGAGAATGAGGTGTTTTATGATGGTGCAGCTACTGTATACAAGTTAAACAACTTTGAGTATGCAGGTGACAATCTGGAGAATTTTTTCATCCGTATTACTGCACACAATAAGTTCTTTAGCAATGTGCCCTACCAAATGATAGGCTTTGCTTACAATAGTCTACATGAGTTTTGCGCAGTTCTCATACAACCACACATAAAGGCAGAGCGAGAGGCTACAGAAGATGAAATAACTGATTACATGCAAGCTCTTGGTTTTGAAATGGACTACCTTGATGAGTACCATAATGACCAATACGAAGTGTTTGATGCAGTCCCTAATAATGTCCTCTATGGTATTGATGGCGACTTGTACTTTATTGATACTCAAATAAGATTAAAGAGATAGCCTACAGATACGTGTAGAAGCATGAAAAACTCCAAACCTATTAAATGGTCTGGAGAAGCTTTACTATGGAAATTATTACATGAGAATACACTCTGTTAAAAAAAAGAGTCTCAACTTTCACAAGCAGAGACTCTTACTTGATTAATGATTTGATAAAAATAAATGTGTAATGATAGAGTACCTTTTTAAAACATGCCCTATAAAAACAACTTTCTCGAAAAAAAGCCCCAAACCTTATGAATGGTTTGGAGCTTATACATCGTTACGTTACTAGGTTAGAATTATCTCTGTAGTATCTTCTTGGGCACATCGTTTTCTACCTACTGTACCCGCTTCTAATGATTTCATAAATGCATGCATATTTTTAACACCTTCAAAATTTTTCTCCTTATACTTCTTGTAAATTACGCACTCTCTTGACAGTGATTTATTATTGCTTTCATTAAATTCTATTATGTGGTCAAACATTGCCATTGCTTTCTCTACATATCTATCCTTTGGTGAATCTATTATTAATCCTTTGACCTTTAAAATCTTACAGTCTCCAACTTGATCTAACAAGTCCATTTCCTTTAATTTCATGATGTACTTATTAATTGTGTCATGTCCCATGTGAATAAGTTTTTTCAAATCTCTTATGGATAGCTTGACAACATAACTGTGCGGTTCTGCTGCACTGAACAATTTAAGAATGAACCCTCTTAGTTTCAAATCCAGAGTATTGTAATTATCATAGAATTCTCTACTGATCCTTCTGTAATTACCAAAACTTACTTGGGCAAATTGATACATGGTATAGTGTCTGTCTTTCCGATTTAAATATATATCACTTATGCTAACTTCACCTGTAGCCCTTAACTTATCATTAAATGACAATGTACCTTTATTCTTCTTATAGTTCTGTAGTGTTTCTCCTACATACCCTGCAAGTTGTTCCAGTGTAGTATTAGTTTTTAAAAATTCTGTATTTGCTATCAAAAGCAAAGTGTAGGTTCTGTACACATCTGCACAACCTAAAGTTTGTATAAGATTATTGCTCATTACTGTGTAAGTCTTGAAGGGTAATTTCTTGCTGTCCATAAGGCAAACGCTCAATATGTTTAATTAAGATTATCTGGTTAGTCTTTAATAAGAATCTCATTCTAGTGGAACTTAGTTTGTTTGTTTTCCTCAGTTCGCTTAGTTTCTCATAAAAATTATTGTTATAATGCCACATGTGTAATTGATTTATGTGTTTTACTTAGCCAACCTCCCAAAAGTTCGCTAGAACTTTGCAGGGGGCTGTATGGAGTTATGGTATCTAGGAATGTAGACAGGGGGTGAATAAGCACGCCTAAAAAAGGGAATAAGCACACCTAAATAATCCAATAATGTTAATGCTTCAATGGGGAATTTTACCTTATTGGTGAGCACATAGGCAAATTGTTGATATTAATTGCCCTGTCTGCTTATAAGACATGGAAGAATCAGTAAATTCAAAAAACATCCCCTAGGTGCAGATTGAAATGGTACAGCTTCAAGTGCATCAATATTGCTCATTTCCATTCTTGGATTATGTACCAATAAGCAATTGGACTTGGCTACACACTCTCAATGAATTTGTACCTGTCTTGCATACTGTCACCTATAAACAAAAAAAAGGAAGAACTGTTTTTACACAGCCCTTCCTTTGTCAGAAGTGATTATCATTGTTCATCTTGCATTTTCCTATTTCATATCCATGTTCATACTCAATTTGCCTCTGTTGGGCTAAGCAAATCTTCTTCTTCCCATTCCTCTACTTCTTCCCAATCCTCTACTTCTTCCCATTCTGTGCATTCTTCTACAATCAGTTCCATTGCCCAAGGAGTACGATCTACTTCACCCCATCCAGAGCCAATATCATAACAATTCAACAGTTTCTCATACGATTCTTCGATGTAGGGTAGTATCTCATAAAGCGAAGATTGAAGCTTGGCTATTCTAGCCATCTCCTTTATAACTATGTCTTCATTTACCCCATTTTTGTCAAGTACATTAATAACACCTAACGGACCGTTAAAAATGATTATAGGACTGTGATAACAACATTCAAAAAAGCTTACTACATCTAAATGAAACATTTCATACTCCTCATAACATAAATTAAAAAAATCATTGAGTATCTTAATTGCGTTATCTAATTCTGCAACTTTCTTATTGTACAGATCTACGTTAAAACCTTTAATTGTTTTTCTTGTTGCCATATTTAGCATTTTTATTAATTTTTTCATTACTTATCTTGATGTAAACGGTGTAAACCCTGTTATCTTTTTGTTTGCGCTTTTTAGAAAAGCCATTGAGCTTTGCCCAAATACCAATCGTTGTCTTGCTGTCATCTACATTTTGAGCCATTGCAAGCTCACGTAGTTCTTCAAAAGTAAATTCATCCTTCTTCATTAGGAAATTCATTAATTGTTAGTTGTGGTAATCTGTAGTGTTCGCTATTGGCAAGAGCAGAGCCAACCTCTTTGCATTGTCTTGGCTCATGCTCAAAGCATAAGACTATGTGTATAATTCCCCCCTCTACCTTATTAAAGACAAGTCTAGGGTTGTAGATTGTCGTATTGGCGATGTATGGTATGAGATACGGAAATAATACATTTGATTCAAGTTCTTCTAACATGTGCTTACCTGATAAGTACTCTGGTAATATGGTACTGTATAAGTAAACCTTCACGTCTTTGAATCGTTGCATCTTGAGTTTAATAACATCTCGCTTTCTTAAAATAGCTTTCGGAATGTCTTCAAGGAAGTCATTTGAAGTTTTGAGGTCTAAGTTTCTTAACATTAGTTCATTGGGTTAAATGTATAAAATATGAATCTTGATGTGGTGAGTGGTACAAATTCAAATGGTAGGTTTCAGATACGCTTCAATTGGGTAAATTGGAGTTCAGATGTACTTCAAACTGGAAATTCAAGAGTTTCAGTAGTACCACTCTTATCTCATGTTGATGGTGCAAAGATACTGCACTTCTTGGAGGTGACATAACAGTTATGTAACTTTCTTAAAACTTCATGTAGAGAAGCTTATAAGCTTACAAAAACTGTGTCGGAGCAATCTTTATTTTGATTTAAGCTGTTCAAAAGTGATTTTGAAGTGAGCTTGTGAAATGGAAAGTAAACTGTATATGACTTACCTTGTCTCATTTTGCGCTTCTTGATGTAGAGTTCAGCTGCCCAAAGCCCAATGTGTAGCTTTGTGTCTTTTATGCCGTTCTCCAGTGCCTGTTTTCGGATGTCTGCGTAAGTAAGTTCTTTCATTTTGAGTAGATTTAGGTTTTTAGTGGCAAATCTCGGTGACGGACAGCCCGGTCATTCCTGACTTTTAATCACATGCAAAGATACGGACTTCGGGGGAGGGCAACAAACGATAGGTTAAAATTGTGAATATTTCGTGTTAAGGATGCTCTGAGCCTCAATTTTGCCCCGTGTCCTTAGCCGGTCGGGGAAAATCAGAAGCTCAGATAATAGTCTGCTCGGAACTTGGCAAATGTAACATACTACTTCAAGTCTCTACTTCTTGCCTCTAGTACAGCTTTTGCAATTTCACTGACATTTGCAAAGCTATCATGATCCAAGATACCCATCTTTAATGCCTTCTCTAAAAACAACATAACCGCATTCTCACTAAGACCAATTTCAATGCACTTAATTATGAGTTCCTTAAAACCATCTTTCAAGTCAGACTGCTTCTAAACAGATAACTGCTTTGCATATTTCTTTGCAACATCAAAATCAGAAGTAGAAGACTGGGCAAACTGCTCTATCTCATTTGCAAGGTTCTTAACCTCATTATCATAACTGCACAACTTTCCATCTTTCAAGTAACCAACCTTTGATTTCAATGCAGCTGCCTTATTAATTTTAGATGCTAAAAATTGAGTGTCCAGCAAAGCATCAAAAGTTATCTTTTTATCCACCAAACAATCAGTATCTTCTGCTACATTACCATGATTAGCAACAGTAGTAGATATTACCACATTAGATTGTTCTATCTTCACTGATTCTTTTTCTAACATTAATACAGCTGCATCCTCAGACGTTAATCTAACGTATTTTTTAAAAGACTCAGTAGTTTTATGTCCTGTTATCTTCATTATAATATGACTATCATAGTTACGCTTCAACATGTTACAAATGAATGAACGTCTTGCCGTGTGAGTACCAATAAGTTCATAAGCTGGCACTTGCTTCGTGGAAACTTTTCCTCCTCTATCTTCCGTAACATTATGTGATCTTGTTATACCTGCCTTCTCTCCAATCTTCTTTAAATAATTTAAAGCCGTTTGATTGGAATAAAGAGGAAAACCAGTCTTATATTTATCAAGGATCTCTATAGCAATAGGCAAAAGAGGAATTGATACTCTATGAGTTTTTTTCTCTTGTACAATTTCTATCACCTTCCCTTTCCCATTAGGAGCGTCTTTTATAATACCATCATTGATTGACTGAGTATCAGCAAATCGTTGTCCTATCCAACATTGAAGTACAAACAAGTCTCTTACTTCTTCTTCTACCCCAGTTAACTGCAAAGCATAGATTTTATTTATTTCAGCCTCTGTTAAATAAATCTCATTTTCATCACCTTGCCTACTTTGAGGCTTCTTATACTTATCAAGCTTGGCTTCATGAATATCAATCATACCCTGCTGCTCTGCCCTTCCAAGAATACAGATTATTTTCTCTACTTTATTACCAACTGTCGTAGTTTTAGTTGTTTTACCTTTACCTACCTTTTTATTAAAAAGATACTGTTCATAATCTTTTATTAATGGCAGATTTATATCAATGAAGCTAATAGGGGATTTACCTGTGTCATTTATAAACTCTTCAAAAAATTTAATCTGCTTCACATAATCACTTCTTGTACTGTCTTTTATAGTCTTATCTAGAGCCAGTGTATTACGTAACCAGTGTATTGCATTTACAGCTTGCTTTTTTTTCTCCATAATAGTATCTTTATATATGAACCTCTTTAGAATTTCAATACTATCCTCAATTTCGCTAGGATTATCACAAAGATAATGTTTATACTGTAAAAATCTATTCTTAATCTCTATAATTTTCTGGTTTACAATAGTATTATTAAGATTATCAAGTTCACTTATCCTACAACTAATATAAGCTTCTTGTTTCTTTTCATTCCAATGGTCAGGATATATCTTAACACCTGTAGCCAGTTTTACCTGTTTTCCACTTATTCGGCACACCAAATAAATGTTCGTAGGCTTATTAGCTTTCGGTTCTCTCAGATTAAACCTAGCCTGTAGCTCATTGAAAAAAAACTGCCCTGCCATAACCTTGTTATTCAAATCCGTTCTTCAAATCCGTTCTTTAAACTCGTTCTTCAAATCCGTTCTTTCAAGGTTAAAAGCACATTGCGTAAAAGATAGTATCGCGTCCCAGAGTACTGGACAAGTAGGTTAACCAGCATGAGTATAGAGCAAAAAAAAATGGAGCTTTTCACAAAGCCCCATTTTTCAGTTTTCAATAGGTATTAGTTTTTTTTAAGGTAAAAAGATTGTTTTCAGGATAACGCTGCAAATATAGCGGCTTTTCAGGTTACTTACCAAATTAAAAAACATGTCTTATAACATCTTTTTGAAATTTCTTTGGTTTTATTACCACTTCTATAGCCTTTCCACATCCGCAATCGTTTTCAATGGACAAATATATAGCATTTTTCTAACAAACGCTAAATTTTACCTAAAAAAGAACTCATTTCTTGCTTAAAGGATAATGTTCGTCCGTTTTTCCGCTATGTTTTAACACTTTCGCATCGATAAAGAAGACTATTTCTTCGGCAATATTGGTAATATGGTCGCCGGAACGCTCCAACTTACGGAAGACACTTACCAGGTTCAGGCAAGGAAGAACACTGTCCGGATGTTTAGCAATATAACCTGCCAGAATCGTAGTAGCTTCAGCATTAATTTCATCCAACAAATTGTCTTTAGCAAAGACTGAAGTTGCCAGATCCTGACTCTCTTCCTGAAGAGCCTTTTTGGCAAGTTCCAGCATGGCAAGTACTTGCGCCTGCATTTCTTCCAGACGTAATTGCTTCAAAAGGTCCGGATCGAGGACAGGCTCTTTACAGTTCAGCACGAAACGGGCTATACCTTCGGCAAAGTCCCCCAACCGTTCCAGGTTTGTATTGATCTTCAGCATGGCAAGCACAAAACGTAGATCAATGGCTACGGGATTGTACAGGGCAATAATATCTTCTACGTCACTGTCTATTTTCAATTCCAAGGCATTCACGCGACGTTCGCGCACCAACACTTGCTGCGCCAGTTCGCGGTCGAAGGTCAAGACTGCCTCCCCTGCCCGGTCGAGCTGGTTATATACTAAGGTCCACATTTCGTCTATTTCCTTTTTAAGTAAGACGAGTTCCGATTCGATAAACTTTACCATAAATTTCTATTTTAAGATTACTTATATGATTAATTAGAGGAAACCTGTCACTCTTTTGAGTCTTGCAGCGAGCCACCTTTAGTTTCTCTGTGTGAAACTCCCGGTTTCATGCCGTGAAACTCTTAGTTTCATCCTTTGAAACTGTTGGTTTCACGCCGAGAAACTCAGAGTTTCAAGCAATGAAACAAATGCCTATCCAAAACGGCCCGTAATATAGTTCTGAGTCTCCACCTTCTCGGGGTTCGTAAATATCTTCTTGGTATCGTCAAATTCCACCATTTGCCCCAAATAGAAGAATGCTGTTTTATCACTAACGCGCGCAGCCTGCTGCATATTGTGTGTAACGATAACAATTGTATACTGTTCTTTCAACTCGTGAATAAGCTCCTCTACTTTAGCCGTAGAAATAGGATCGAGCGCAGAAGCCGGCTCGTCCATCAGCAATACGGAGGGAGACACAGCCATGGCGCGGGCTATGCAAAGGCGTTGCTGTTGTCCGCCGGAAAGTGCATAAGCGGAAACTTTCAGCTTATCCTTTACTTCTTCCCACAAGGCGGCACCCCTCAAGGACTCTTCCACACGCTGGCGGATAAAACTATTGTCCGTCACCCCGTTCACCCGAAGGCCATACGCCACATTCTCGAAAATACTTTTAGGAAAAGGATTAGGACGCTGGAACACCATACCTACTTTCTTACGGAGTTCATCCACCTGGACATCTTTTCCGTAGATATCCTTTCCGTCAATATGGATTTCACCTGTCAGGCGGGTATTGGGAATCAGATCGTTCATACGGTTGAATAACCGCAGGAAAGTGGACTTGCCGCATCCCGAAGGACCGATAAAGGCTACCACCGAACGTTCTTCTATCGACATACTGATACCTTTCAGAGCATGAAAGTCACCATACCAGAAGTTTACATTATTTGCTTCTATTTTACCAATCATTTCATTTACTGTTTATTATTCCCGTTAGTTCATCTTTACTTTCTTCTCAAAATACTTCCGTAAGGCATTTGCCAGAAGATTTACAAAGAGAATGATTATTATTAAAACCAAAGCAGTGCCATAAGCCAGCGGAAGCTGAGCTTCCATATCCGTACCACTGGTAGAAATAACATATAGATGATAAGGCAATGCCATGCACTGATCGAGGATACTTGTGGGCAACTGAGGAAGAAAATAAGCGGCACAAGTAAACAGGATGGGTGCGGTCTCACCGGAAACACGTCCCAAAGCAAGAATAAGCCCTGTTATCACATTCGGCATGGCCATTGGCAGAATCACATGCCAGATGGTTTGCAATTTGGTAGCTCCCAAAGCCCGGCTTCCTTCACGCAGGGTATCGGGAATAGCTTTCAGCGCTTCTTCGGTAGTACGGATCACCAAAGGCACGCAGAGCAATCCCAATGTAAGAGAGCCGGCAAGGATACTATCGCCAAACCCCATATAGTTAACGAACAGGGCCATACCGAAAAGACCAAAGACAATGGAGGGTATCCCGCTCAGATTATTCGTCATCATGCGGATAAAACGGACGATCCAGCCCTTCGGAGCGTATTCATTCATATAGATACCACTCATTACTCCCACCGGAAAGGCAAACAGGGCACTGCCTATCATCAGATAGAATGTGCCGACGATGGCAGGCCAAATACCACCTGCCGTCATGCCGTCCTTCGGCGCGGTAGTCAGAAACTCCCAGCTGATAACTCCTATACCTTTATATATAATAAAGCCGAGAATGGCAAAGAGTATCCCTACCACCGTCAGGCTCAGCAAACGGAATGTACCGAATGCAATGCGTTGCGAAAGATGTTTCCTATCTATCATACTCATTTTACTTTTCTCTGTAAAACACTATCTTTTCCGGGCCGATACAGCTTCCACCGTGAAGTTGATCAGCAAACTGATAAAGAACAATACTACTCCCAGAAGGAATAAAGCTTCATAATGAGCTCCTCCGGCAGGTGCCTCTCCCAGTTCCGCTGCAATCGTAGCGGGAATGGTGCGCAACGGCTCCAGAATGGTATGCGGTATAACAGCCGCATTGCCTGTCACCATCAATACCGCCATCGTTTCTCCGATGGCGCGTCCGATGCCCAGCACTACTCCGGAAGTGATGCCCGATACAGAATAGGGTATCACCACCTTATATATAGTTTGCCATTGCGAAGCTCCCAATGCCAGACTGGCTTCACGCATGGCACGGGGACAGTTGCGCATGGCATCTTCTGTCACAGTGATAATCGTGGGCAATGCCATTATTGCCAATACGATGCTTCCCGCCAGACCGCTTTCGCCAACCGGCAAGTCGAACACTTTCTGTATGAGCGGCACAATGACTATCAATCCGAAGAAGCCATATACCACTGACGGAATACCACTCAGCAACTCAATTATCGGCTTCAACAAATTGCGTACCTTAGGATTTGCCACTTCGGACATATAGATAGCTACCGAAAGGCCGAACGGAAGAGCAATTAGAATGGCAAAAAGACTCACCCATAATGTACCCGTTATCAGTGGCAAAAAGCCAAATTGCGCGGCAGGTGTAGCCGTAGGAAACCATTCGGCACCGGCAAAGACGTCTTTCACTGAAATCGTATTATCGCGCAACAAGTGTACGGAGTCTTGCCGGACAATAAACTGTTGCGGCACAAAAGCAATGATGCCCGGTGTACGCTCCACCAACTCGGTAATTCTTGCTCCGGCGTGTTCATAAGAAGGGCCCAGTTCTTCTTCGGTATAATACTGGGTGATATCCTCCAAACGGAAAAGCCGGATAGGCATATCCTGCCCTCCGACCTCATTCCAGTTTGTTATTTCCTCGTCGAAAACATCTTTTATCTGAGCCGGTGTCAGCTCAGTAACCTTATTATCTTTATTCAATGCCAATACATATCCCTCTTCAATCACCCGGCTGTTGAACAATCCCAACGCCTCGGAAAAGAGAAACAGGATGATAAGCACAATGGTAATGCTTGTTACGAAACCACTGCAAGCCAATATACCTTCTACTATTTTTTCAAAAAGTTTCTTCATAAATACCTGTTGATATTCTGCATGCAAAGAAACGGGGCCGATGTTAAGAGAGTGTGACTAACATTTGAAAGAAATGTTTCAAACATATTACAAAAGCGTTACAACCCGCAAAAACACAAGCTTTGTAATAGCATCGTAATACACGATTGCTTTATTTGCAGAGAATAAACAAAAAGAGTAGTATGAAGGTTGTTATACTATCATTAGTTTACTACATAAAGTAATTATAAACAATACCTATTATGAAAAGAATAAGTATTATCCTACTCCTGACATTAGCTGCAAGTAGCATGCAAGCACAGCGTATTAAAGGCAGCGACACCGTACTCCCCGTAGCACAACAGACCGCTGAAAGGTTTATGGCGCTCAATCCCGATGCCCGGATTACCGTCACGGGTGGCGGTACCGGCGTGGGTATTTCCGCTTTATTGGACGGAACAACGGATATCGCCATGGCATCCCGCCCCATCAAGTTCAGCGAGAAAATGAAAGTAAAGTCCGCAGGCAAGGAAGTAGAAGAAGTAATCGTCGCCTACGATGCCCTCGCCGTCGTGGTACACCCTTCCAACCCCGTGAAACAACTGACACGCCAACAACTGGAAGATATCTTCCGGGGAAAAATAACAAACTGGAAGCAAGTGGGTGGAGATGATCGTAAAATCGTAGTATATTCCCGTGAAACATCTTCGGGCACCTATGAGTTTTTCAAGGAAAGCGTTCTCAAAAATAAAAATTATATGAGCAGTAGCCTTTCCATGCCCGCCACCGGAGCCATTATCCAATCCGTCAGTCAGACGAAGGGAGCAATAGGGTACGTAGGGCTGGCTTATCTCTCCCCTCGCGTCAAGTCACTTTCCGTATCTTATGACGGTAAACACTTTGCGCCGCCCACAATGGAAAGTGCCACAGACAAGAGTTACCCCATCGTACGACCTCTGTATTATTACTATAATACGGAAAACGCCGGACAAGTAAACCCACTCATCAGTTTCATCCTGTCACCTGCCGGTCAGGAAATCATTAAAAAGAGTGGATATATTCCCGTGAAATAAGGATAAACGAAAAAAATGTCTTACTTTTGTAGCTTGATTTTTAGAATATATACATACCATTATGGCAGATATTAAGAGCGAAGAAGTAGGCGAAAAAAAGAGCCTCAACTTCATTGAACAAATTGTTGAGAAAGATTTAAAAGAGGGTAAAAACGGTGGTAAGGTGCAAACGCGTTTCCCGCCCGAACCCAACGGATACCTCCACATCGGTCACGCCAAGGCTATTTGCCTTGATTTTGGTATTGCAGCCGACCACAATGGCATCTGCAATCTGCGTTTCGATGATACCAATCCTACCAAGGAAGATGTGGAATATGTAGAAGCCATCAAAGAAGATATTCAATGGCTGGGTTACCAATGGGGTAATGAATACTATGCGTCCGATTACTTCCAGCAATTGTGGGACTTTGCCATCCGCCTCATTGAAGAAGGTAAAGCATATATTGACGAGCAGACTTCCGAGCAAATCGCACAGCAGAAAGGTACTCCTACCCAACCGGGTGTGGAAAGTCCCTACCGCAACCGCCCGATAGAAGAAAGTCTTTCCTTGTTCAAGAAGATGAATACAGGTGAAATAGCAGAAGGTGCTATGGTGCTCCGTGCCAAAATTGACATGGCGAATCCGAACATGCACTTCCGCGATCCTATCATTTATCGTGTAGTGAACCATCCCCACCATCGCACGGGCACCACTTGGAAAGCTTATCCGATGTATGACTTCGCACATGGACAAAGCGACTACTTCGAAGGCGTAACCCATTCTCTCTGTACGTTGGAATTCGTTCCTCACCGTCCGCTCTACGATCTTTTTGTAGACTGGGTGAAAGAAGGACAGGATTTGAATGATAACCGCCCTCACCAGTATGAGTTCAATAAACTGAACCTCAGCTATACACTGATGAGCAAACGTAATCTGTTGACTCTGGTAAAAGAGAAACTGGTGAACGGATGGGATGATCCCCGTATGCCGACCATCTGTGGTTTCCGCCGTCGCGGATATTCTCCTGAGTCTATCCACAAGTTTATCGATAAAATCGGATATACCACTTATGATGCGCTCAATGAATTTGCTTTGCTGGAAAGCGCCCTGCGCGAAGACCTTAATTCCCGCGCAATTCGTGTATCTGCCGTTGTGAATCCGGTGAAGCTGGTTATTACCAACTACCCCGAAGGACAAGTGGAAGAACTGGAAGCTATCAATAATCCGGAAAAACCGGAAGAAGGCAGTCACTTCATCGAATTCAGCCGTGAGCTGTGGATGGAACGTGAAGACTTCATGGAGGATGCTCCCAAAAAATATTTCCGTATGACTCCGGGACAGGAAGTGCGCCTGAAGAACGCTTATATCGTAAAGTGCACCGGTTGCAAGAAAAATGAAGCCGGAGAAATAGTCGAAGTATATTGCGAATACGACCCGAACACCAAGAGCGGTATGCCCGAAGCAAACCGTAAGGTGAAAGGTACCTTGCATTGGGTCAGCTGCGACCATTGTCTCGAAGCCGAAGTACGCCTCTACGACCGTCTGTGGAAAGTGGAGAACCCACGCGACGAGCTTGCCGCTATTCGCGAAGCTAAAAACTGCGATGCTCTGGAAGCGATGAAAGAAATCATCAACCCGGATTCATTGCATATACTGCCCCGTTGCTACATTGAGAAATATGCCGCAGGCATGAAACCGCTTACTTACTTGCAGTTCCAGCGCATCGGTTACTTCAATGTAGATCCGGACTCCACACCGGAAAAGATGGTATTCAACCGTACTGTAGGGTTGAAAGATACCTGGGGCAAGATTAACAAATAAAGTAAGGATTATAGGAGTAAACTATTAATGAGCAATAAAAACCTGCTGTCCGGCAGAGATAAAGAACTTCAGGAACTTGCCGAACAATATGAATTGGCAATGTCCGCGAAACAACCATTTTATCTGGACGCAGACGATTTGGCTGACCTTGCCGACTGGTATGGCACCAAAAAGAATTATGATAAGGCTTTAGAAATTGCAGAATATGGCCTAAAGCTACATCCCGACAGTACGGCATTAATGATAGAGTATGCTTACCTGCATCTGGATAGCGGAAAAAGAGCAAAGGCACGTGAAATCATCGAAAATCTTCCCGATACCTATTCGCCGGAAGCCAAGGTGGTACGTGCTCACTTGCTGCTGAGTGAAGGTAAGCTGGATGATGCCGAACAGTTACTCGATACGATTGAAGATAAAGAGGATCTGGCAAATGTAGTCGATGTATCTTATATGTACCTCGATATGGGCTATCCGGACAAGGCTCTGGCATGGCTCAACCCGGTAAAGGAAGAATATGCCGATGAAGAAGCTTACATTGCCGTAGTTGCAGACTGTTACTATGGGAAAGGCATGATAGAAGAAGCAATTCCTCTATATAACCAGCTGATAGATCAGAATCCATATTCGGCTCCCTACTGGTTCGGACTGGCAAGATGCCATTTTGAAGATCTGAACTTCGACCAGGCAATTGATGCCTGCGACTATGCATTGATAGGTGATGACGAATTTGCAGACGCCTATGTAATGAAAGGGCATTGTTTTTACCAGTTGGGTAATGAGGATGCAGCTCTGGAATGTTATCAGAAAGCTGAGCAGATGCATGGGCTGGCTCCTGAGTTTGTCTATACCTATATTGGTTTATGCAAGATATCCAAAGGCGAATGGGAAGAAGGATACGAAAATCTGGAAAAAGCAATCCAGGCTAACGAAGCGGAAGAAACTCCCGCACCTACTCTACCCAGCCTATATGCCAATGCAGGGCTTTGCCTTTCCAAAATGAAAAAGAAGCGCAAAGCGCACCAGTATTGTAAGAAAGCCCAAAAGCTGGAACCAAAAGATCCTGAAGCCTACCTGATTGAAGGCCGTATGTATGTCGAAGAAGGTGACTACGAAAAGGGAATAAAGCAATGGGCAAAGGCCTTGAATTGTGCTCCTAGCGCTGATACCTGGAATGAAATAGGTATGCACAGCATGGAAATCGGGTATCTGGATTATGCGAAAATAGCTTTTGAACGTGTTTGTGAGTTAGAACCGGAATTTGAAGGTATCAATGAAAAGTTGACCGTTCTCTACATGACGTTGCATGATAAGGAAAACTTCATAAAGTACAATCAGAAGTGCACCCGCCCCTTTGATCTGAAAGAACTGGAGAAAATGCAGGCTATGATGGAAAATGAAGACCGGGAAGATCTGGCTGTTTATATGCAAAATATCATAAAAGCATTGCAATAAAAAAAACAGAGAGTAAAGCTGATCGCTTTACTCTCTGTTTTTTTATATTGTAGAGGGTATCCTTATTTAGCGCTACGTGTAGAAAGCTTCTCCAAAAAATATACCAGGAAGAAACCAACAATCATCAATACTACAGCTTCAACAATATATTGATTAGGAAGGATATTCGCTTCAACCAGTGGCTTCACTACTCCATGACTGTCTGTAAACGTTTCAAGCGTTTCTTTCCATGGCCATACCTTATTAAGAGACCCCAGCATAAAGCCGGTCAATACCGCCAACGTAATATTACGAAAGTTCTTTAGTGCATATGAAAGAACTCGTGAAAAAGTAGTTATACCTATACAGGCGCCTGCCAAGAATACTAATAAAGTCGCTATATCAAATGTCTTGACCGCTTCCATTATATAGAAGTATTTGCCTAACAGTACCAAAATAAAACTACCCGATATGCCCGGCAAGATCATTGCGCAAATAGCAATCGCACCGCAAAGGAAAATGAAAAACAGATTGGATGGCGTTTCAGCAGGAGTTGCCACCGTAATGTAATAAGCAACTGCCACTCCTATGATAAAAGCCGGAATTGTTTTCTTATTCCACTCCTTTATATCTTTCCCCACAAACCAGGTGGAAGCCAGCACCAGTCCGAAAAAGAAAGCCCAAACCATTACCGGATGATCCGTAAGCAACCATGTAATAACCTTAGCCAACGAAAATACACTGACAGCGATTCCAGCTACAATGGAAATTAAAAAATTACCATTAATGGCTTTCCAGAACGCTCCCCATTTTCCTGTAAAAAACAACTTTAAACTTTTTCCGTTGATGCTTTTTATCGAATCTATCAGTTCATCATAAATTCCCACAATAAAAGCAATTGTTCCTCCCGATACTCCGGGAACCACATCGGCTGCTCCCATTCCCACACCTTTCAGCATGAGTAAGGCGTAGTCTTTTAAACCTCGTTCCATTTTTCTTTGTTATCTATTAATACTTGATTTCATGGTACAAAGTAAAACAAAAAAAGTCAGTTACTCACCATAAAGCAAATAAAATACACAAAAGATAATCCACAATCAATTCACACGCCAACTCACTATATAAAAAACAAATAGTGCACAATAGCCTCACGACCCTTGTGCACCTTATCTTTTTTATTGCTATTTAAAAATCTGAATTTACTATTTCTTCACAGCCTCTATTGCTTTGTCATAATCCGGCTCCTGAGTGATTTCGGGTACCAGTTCAGTATACATCACTTTTCCATCTTTACCAATGATAACTACTGCACGTGCCAGCAAACCGCCCAATGGTCCATCTGCCATACGTACGCCATAGCTTTCATCGAAATCCGAAAAACGGAAATCAGACAAAGGAATTACATTTTCAATACCTTCCGTCGTACAGAAACGAGCGTGAGCAAAAGGCAAGTCTTTGGAAATCGCCAATACCACGGTATCAGGCAGACTTGCTGCCAACTTATTAAACTTGCGCACAGACGTTGCACAAACACTAGTGTCCAAACTCGGGAAGATATTCAATATCACATTCTTTCCTTTCATATCTTTCAAAGAAAAAGAAGAAAGGTCAGTCTTTACTAACTCGAAATCAGGAGCAACTGTTCCTGTTTTTATAAACTCACCGATAATCTTAACCGGTTGTCCCTTGAATTTTGTTGTAGCCATAGTTTTCTTTTTTTATATGTTTATATAACAAACGAACTGTTAGAAAAGTTCGCTCAAAACTTTTCCAACTGTAAATTGTTACTCTCACAAACATGATTACAATAACCATTTAAAATTCAATTTGCATGAAAACTTTATTTGACGAACTTCAATGCGAAGTAAAAAACTGGTGGCTCTCTCTCTTGCTTGGCATACTCTACGTAGTAGTTGCCGTCAGCCTGATGTTCGCACCGTTGAGCGGCTACGCTGTTTTGAGTATCCTGTTCAGCATATCCATGTTATTCAGCGGTTTGCTGGAGATTTCTTTTGCTATAAGCAACCGGAAAAATGTATCCAGTTGGGGCTGGTATTTGGCCGGAGGTATCATCGACATGATATTCGGTTTCTACCTGATAGCTTATCCATTACTGAGTATGGAAGTTATTCCTTTCATTATTGCATTCTGGCTGATGTTCCGGGGCTTCTCATCTGTCGGCTATGCCATGGATCTGAAAAGATATGGTACAAGAGACTGGGGCTGGTATATTGCTTTCGGCATATTAGCCGTAATTTGTTCGCTCATCATCTTATGGCAACCGGCAATAGGCGCTCTCTATGCAGTTTACATGATTTCATTCGCATTCCTGATTATCGGATTCTTCCGCATCATGTTGTCATTTGAACTGAAGAGTTTGCATAAACGTGGAAAAAACATGAAAGAGGAAAACGAAGATAAAGAAATTCCCGTAGGATAGTTAAGAATTCCACTGCCCGGAGAAACGAGTTGACTAAAGTGCCTGGAAACAGGAACTTGTCAACTCGTTTTCTCATTAGTTACACTTCAGGAAACGATGCATAGTAGTTCGGGATACTCCCATCTGGCGAGCCAGCTCCGAACAGGAAACACCTCGTTGAGCATCTTTTATCAAACGTCTTTTGTTCTCACGAAGTACCCTCATAGCAGGACAGGTTCCTTTCTTTCGTCCCAATTTTACCCCCTCTTGCCTGCGCCTCGCCAATGCTTCTTTTGTTCGCATGGAAATCAGATTACGTTCTATCTCTGCCATTAATCCGAATGCGAACCCCAATACCTTGCTGTTCATGTCATTTTGAAATACATACCCCTCTTTTGTGCTGTACAGAACAATTTCTTTCTTGATACAAGAATTAAGAATCGTCATGATTTCCAACATTGTACGACTTAATCTTGAAATTTCCGTCACAATCAGCGAGTCACCTCTTTGCATTCGGTTCAACACCCCCGATAGCTTCCGGTCTTTGCTTCTCACACTACCACTCACCGTTTCGGTGTACCATTTGTCAATCTGCAATCCATTCTTCTCTGCAAAACGCAGAAGTTCTTCACGTTGATTAGCCAGAAATTGTTTTTCTGTACTTACTCTTAAATAAGCTACTACCATAATTTTGTTGTTTTTATAGGTTTAACGCGCCAAAGAACAGCAATAACAGCGAGAAATCACACTCCCTCCAATCAATGATATACAGGCGATTGCCTCTATTTAGGCTCTTTTATTTGACAACAGATATTTCTGATACTATGAGACAAATTATGTAGAAGTACATTTTCAAGGATGAAGTACCAGTCATAAAAAGAAACAATAAAAAATCTCAGCATAACTTTTTCATGCGAGCATGAAAGTTATGCACTCAAATTGCATTATCTTTGTAGTCAGTTTTATAACAAGAATATAAATTCATAATTAAAAAACAAAGGAATTATGGCAATGCATACATGGTTTGAGTGCAAGATCCGTTACGAAAAAGTGATGGAAAACGGTATGAACAAGAAAGTTACAGAACCTTATTTGGTGGACGCACTCAGCTTTACGGAAGCGGAAGCACGCATCATTGAAGAAATGACGCCGTTTATTTCAGGCGAATTTACAGTATCAGACATCAAACGTGCCAACTATAGTGAATTATTCCCCAGCGAAGAAGAGGCTGCCGACCGTTGGTTCAAGTGTAAACTGATCTTTATTACTCTGGACGAAAAGAGTGGAGCTGAAAAGAAAACATCCACTCAGGTATTGGTACAAGCTGCCGACCTGCGCGATGCTGTTAAGAAACTGGATGAAGGTATGAAGGGTACGATGGCGGATTACCAGATCGCTTTAGTATCCGAAACACCCCTTATGGATGTATATCCGTATAGCGCGGAACCCAATGACAAACCGGAAGTTTAATCTTTTGAGAATTGAAAGTTGAAGTGATTAGCGTAAACACAGAATGCTTTGATCTTCAACTTTTGAATTTCATATTTCAATTTTCTAATCATGAATATTGCAGAGAATCTTCAACAAGTGCTAAGCGAACTGCCTGATGGGGTGCGACTGGTAGCTGTCTCCAAATTTCACCCCAATGAAGCGATAGAAGAAGCCTATCGCACCGGACAACGAATATTTGGGGAAAGCAAAGTACAGGAAATGACTGCCAAGTACGAAAGTCTTCCCAAAGACATTGAATGGCACTTTATCGGGCATCTGCAAACCAATAAAATCAAGTTTATCGTGCCCTACGTGGCTCTGATCCACGGAATTGACTCATACAAACTCCTTGTAGAAGTCAATAAGCAAGCTGCAAAAGCCGGAAAAGTAGTCAACTGCCTGTTGCAACTGCACATTGCAGAAGAAGAAACCAAATTTGGTTTTAGTTTTGGCGAATGTCGGGAAATGTTAGCAGCCGGTGAATGGAAAACTCTCAGTAACATACAATTATGCGGTCTGATGGGTATGGCAACAAATACAGACGACAATGAACAAATAGAGAAGGAATTTTGTTCATTAAGTAGCTTCTTCAAAGAAGTGAAAGACTCATGGTTTGCCGACACGGAGGCTTTTCGGGAGTTGTCCATGGGAATGTCCCACGATTATCACCAAGCTATTGCTGCTGGAAGTACTCTGATACGCGTAGGAAGCAAAATCTTTGGAGACAGAACGTATTAATCATTATTCATTAAACATTATTACCATGGCAACATTAAAAACTACTTTTGCCGGGTTAGAATTAAGAAACCCGATTATCGTCAGCAGCTCAGGTTTAACTGATAGTGCTGAAAAAAATCAGAAATTCTATGAAGCCGGTGTCGGTGCCATTGTTCTGAAATCTCTTTTTGAAGAGCAGATCATGTTGGAAGCTGACTGGCTGGGAGATCCGAATATGTACCCTGAAGGCAGTGATTACTTGGTAGAATATGTCCGCCAACATAAACTGTCAGAGTATCTGGAACTGATTAAGGATACTAAAAAAGTATGCCCCATTCCTGTTATTGCCAGCATAAACTGCTATCAGGATGCTGAATGGGTAGGATTTGCACAACAAATGGAAGCAGCAGGAGCTGATGCTATAGAAATCAATATTCTGGCTCTCCAAACAGATATGCAATACAATTACGGTTCATTCGAACAACGCCATATCGATATTCTCAGCCACATCAAAAAGACGGTACGTATTCCGATCATCATGAAGCTGGGTGATAACCTGACTAATCCGATAGCTCTGATAGATCAGCTATATGCCAACGGAGCAGCTGCCGTGGTATTATTCAACCGCTTCTATCAGCCGGATATTGATATCGAAAAGATGAAGCAAATCTCAGGAAATGTATTCAGCACAGGAGCTGACCTGGTTAAAGCCTTACGCTGGATCGGTATCGCTTCCGCAGCTGTGAATAAGCTGGATTATGCAGCATCAGGCGGTATTCACTCTCCCGAAGGCATTGTAAAAGCAATTTTGGCAGGAGCTTCAGCTGTAGAGATTTGTAGCGCATTCTATCAGAACAGTTATGCCCTTGTAGGAGAATATATCCACTTCCTGAACTTATGGATGGATCGCAAAGGCATGGAAAACATCCCTCAATTCAAGGGAATGCTGAATGTCAGCGACTTGAATGGAGTAAATACCTTCGAACGTACTCAGTTCATGAAATATTTCTCCAGTAAAAAATAAACAGGAACCGCACAACATATCATTATAAGTAATGCCCCGTAACATATATTGTTAGCATATCTAACATATATTGTTACGGGGCATTACATATATTGGCGTTTCCTTTACAGAGGAACTTTTTCTTTATTCGGGTTTCTTATCCAAGGCTTCAAAGCATGAATTCTTGCTGATAAACTCAGGAACAATATCCTTCATAGCAGCTACAATCTGCATCTGATCATACGTGTAACTAACCTCTATCAACTTCTGAATGCGTTGCTTCACCTCATCATAATCATATTCGCGAACTGTAGCAATCATAATCTTCTCATGATAAGTCGGCTTTGTCAGTTCTTTCACATTCAGCAACTCTTCATACAGTTTTTCACCATGACGCAATCCAGTGAACTCAATCTTCACATCCGTACGTCCGGAAAGGCTGATCATACGCTTGGCAAGATCCACAATCTTCACCGGTTTACCCATATCAAAGATATAAATCTCACCGCCATTCCCCATGCTACCGGCTTCAAGTACCAGACGGCAAGCTTCGGGAATAGTCATGAAATAACGGATAATCTCAGGATGTGTCACTGTTACAGGACCACCACGTTGAATCTGATCACGAAAACGTGGAATTACCGAGCCATTAGAACCTAACACATTACCGAAACGTGTTGTAATGAATTGCGTCACATGCCCACCTTTCTCCTGAAGTTTCTTAGCTAAAGACTGCACATAAATCTCACAGATACGCTTGGAGCATCCCATTACATTGGTCGGATTTACAGCCTTATCCGTAGAGATCATTACAAACTTCTCAGCACCGTATTTTACAGCCAGATCAGCCAGTGTACGCGTACCGAACACATTGATCTGAATGGACTCGGAAACATTATCTTCCATCATCGGCACATGCTTATAAGCCGCTGCATGGAAAATGTATTGCGGTTGGTATTCCTTGAAGATATCTTCCATACGCGTAGCATTGGAAATATCCGCAATAATAGTCTCTGCATCAATGTCACGCCAACGATCCTGCAATTCCAGACGAATATCATGCAACGGAGTCTCCGCCTGATCTACCAGAATCAGCTTATAAGGATTGAAGGAAGCTACCTGACGCATTATTTCGCTACCGATAGAACCGGCGGCACCGGTAATCATTACGCGCTTTCCTTCGAGATGGGAAGCTACCTTATGAATATCTATTTCAATAGGATCGCGTTGCAGAAGATCTTCAATCTGAATTTCTTTCAACTGAGTACGGTTCAAAGTCTGTCCGCTCCACTCGCTCAAAGGAGGTGCAGTCATAAGCTTGATGTTGTGTGCCAGAAGACGATCGGCCATATCAGACTTCTTCAGTTCTTCCATTTTAGCCGGCGAAATAATAATTGTATGCACATCGCGGTCATTCAATACATCAATCAGAGACTCGTCATTCGGGAATACCTTTACGCCCATCATCACCTTATTAATCAATTCCGGCTCATCCGCTATGAAACCACGCAGACGATAGTGATTACGCAGATTGACGCGCAACGCTTTCGCAATGTTCACTCCCGCTTCCTTAGCACCATATATAAAGACATTGGCACTATGACTTCCATCAAAATTCAGAAGTTCATAGAACATCTTCACAACTATACGTGAGCAAGACATAATGGCAAAGCTAATGATATACGCCATAAACAGCACACTCACAGGTGCCAGACGAATATCCAGATAACTTGCCAAAAGCACACTCGAAATCATTAACAGTGCATAAGACACCGTCAATGAAACAAAAATGCGCATAATGTCTATAAACGAAGAAAAGCGCAATACGTTGGAATAGGTGCGGAACACCCTAAAGAAGACTAAGTTGACAATGACCGTCCATACAATCGTTTTGTCAATGGTAGAGGATTCCAGGAAAATACTCCGGAAATCATATCGAAGCGCATAAGCCAATAAGCTGGATACGACGATTATCAATACATCGATCAACAGAATAGTCCAAATCGGCAATACCTTTGCTGAAAGGTACCGATGAAAAATTTTATGTTTCATTTCGTTTGACAGTTTTGTTTTAGGCGAGGCAAAGATACATTATTTTTTATCAAATAGGACAAGAAAAAGATAAAAATGTGTGATAAAATTAAATGGTGGCAAAGTTACAGGTATAACTTTGCCACCATATTTACGACCTATAAAGCTCTGTTACATCAAATTACTGGCTAATTCACTTAATTGGCTACGTTCTCCTTTTAACAAATTTACGTGAGCAAAAAGGTTCTGATCTTTCATACGATCAATCATGTAAACCAAGCCATTGGACTGACTGTCGAGATAAGGTTGGTCTATCTGTTGGATATCACCGGTAAACACCATTTTCGTACCCTCACCCGCACGGGTTATGATAGTTTTGATCTCATGCGGAGTCAAGTTTTGTGCTTCATCAATAATGCAATAAGTTTCACTCAAACTACGTCCACGGATGAAAGCTAATGCTTCAATAACCAGTTGCTCACTTTTCTGCATATCTTCCAAACGTTTTACCTCTGTTGAGTTAGAAGCAAACTGACGTTTGATCACATTCAGATTATCAAACAAGGGTTGCATGTAAGGAGCTACCTTTTCTTTGGCATCACCCGGCAGGAAACCGATGTCTTTATTGGATAAAGCAACAATCGGACGCGCCAGCAAAATCTGTTTATAGTCATTCATTTGACTAAGGGCAGCTGCCAGAGCCAACAATGTTTTTCCTGTACCGGCTTTACCTGTCAAAGCAACCAATTTGATGTTTGGATCGGTCAACACTTCAAAAGCAAAACTTTGTTCGGCATTCCGGGGTTCAATGCCATAGTTCTTTGTTTTATTCACCCGACAAATGGAATGTGTAAAAGGATTGTAACGGGCAAGTACACTATTCCTGTCACTTTTCAAGATAAAACACTCATTCGGATGGATGATATCTTTGAAATCAAACTCACTAATATCCAGTCCTTCTCTGGAAGAATAAATCCGGTCTATCAAAGCAGGATCAATTCCCTCAAACACCTCATTTGACTTTTCAAATATATCCACATTTATCACCTTGTCGTTGATATAATCTTCGCAAAGTAAGCCTATGGAACGTGCTTTCATCCGGAGGTTCACGTCTTTTGTCACCAGGATGGTTTTCATATCCTTCTTTTGGCGCGTCAACCAGTCCACTACAGCCAGAATCTTATGATCGGGAATACGCTCGGGGAATGAATCGAACACATCCGGAGCATCCACCGAACCGGCAATTACAAACAAACTTCCCAGTCCTTCGCCCAGAGAAGCACCCTTATTAAAAAGATTGTCATCGGTAACTAAATCGAGCTCGCGGAGAAATTCACGGGCATTGAAGTTTATCTGTTCATTCCCTTTCTTGAATTTGTCCAATTCTTCAAGAACTACGATGGGAAGATAAATGTCGTTCTCTTGGAAATTCTTAAGACAGTTATAGTCGTGAAGGATTACGTTCGTATCAATCACAAAATTTTTCTTTGCTCCCATACTCTTTTAGATTTAAATTGTTGATATTGCCTCCAAAGCGAAGATAAGCTGTACTTCGGCATAAAAAATGAACAAGTTCATTTTATTCTGCTCTCAGTTTGCATTATCTTTGCAGCTTCTAAGATAGGAATTAAAAAGAGAGAATAGTTTGCTTTCTCGTTAAATATTTTAAAAGATGGATTATCAGAACACTTTATTATACTTATATAACAGTGTCCCTATGTTTCAACAGGTGGGAAGTTCGGCATACAAGGAAGGTTTGGAGAATACATTGGCACTGGATGAACACTTCGGACACCCGCACCGGAACTTCCACAGTATCCATGTAGGAGGTACGAATGGCAAAGGTTCATGCTCGCACACTCTTGCTGCTATCTTGCAGGAAGCGGGGTACCGGGTAGGCCTCTACACATCTCCGCACCTCGTAGATTTCCGCGAACGTATCCGAATAAACGGACAGCCTATCCCGGAAGAATATGTAGTCCGGTTTGTAGAAAAAGAACGTGATTTTTTTGAGCCTCTGCATCCTTCTTTCTTTGAATTGACTACCGCTATGGCATTCCGGTATTTCGCTGATGAACATGTAGATGTAGCGGTTATCGAAGTAGGACTTGGCGGAAGACTGGATTGCACCAATATTGTACACCCGGATCTATGTATCATCACCAATATTAGTTTTGACCATACCCAATTCCTGGGTAATACATTAGAAAAGATAGCGGGAGAAAAAGCCGGGATCATTAAAAGTGGAATACCTGTCATAATCGGAGAAACGACTCCTGAAACAAAACCTGTATTTGCAAAAAAGGCTCGCGAAGTAGGTGCTCCCATTCTCTTTGCAGAAGAAGATGAAAAGGATGATTACCCCGGATTGGAATGTGAGCTGAAAGGATTATATCAAACTAAAAACACCCGCACGTTACTCACAGCCATCCCAGAACTACGGAAAGCCGGATACAATCTGAGTGAGCAGGCTATTCGAAGTGGCTTCGCCCATGTCTGTGAACTGACCGGCCTGATGGGACGCTGGCAAAAATTGCAGGATGCTCCTACCCTGATATGCGATACCGGACACAATGTAGGTGGCATCACCTATATCACAGAGCAGTTGAAACAGCAATCTTATCGGAAACTACATATGATTATAGGTATGGTAAACGACAAAGACATACACGGTGTATTAGCATTATTACCCCAAGAAGCCGAATATTACTTCACAAAAGCCAGCGTAAGGCGTGCATTGCCTGAAAGCGAACTTGCCCAACTTGCCTCTGAGGCCGGATTGCAAGGAATTTGCTATCCAGATGTTCCCTCTGCCGTGCGAACTGCACAAGAAAAAAGCCTCCCGGAAGACTTTATCTTCGTAGGAGGCAGTAGTTTTATTGTTGCCGATTTGTTAGCGAACCGCGATGCACTCAATCTCCACTAAAGCATCTTTCGGCAGGGCTTTCACTGCAACAGCCGAACGGGCAGGGAAATCACCATCAAAATAGGTAGCATATACTTTATTCATATCTGCAAACAATGACATATCCTGTAGGAAAACAGTAGTCTTGACGATATTTGCCATCGTCAAACCTGCTTCTCCAAGGATATGCTTGATGTTCTCCAATGACTGACGTGCCTGTGCTTCAGCACCTTCTGCCATCTGTCCGGTAGTCGCATCAATAGGTAATTGACCAGATACAAATATCATTCCATTTGCTTCGATAGCCTGGCTGTAAGGACCAATAGCTCCCGGAGCTTTCTGACTGCAAATTACTTTTTTCATTCTAATATTATTTTAGTATTCAACAATTTATGATTCATTCAAGAAAAAAAATTGGTATCTTATGCAGTATTCTGCAACTTCATGCATTTACTTAATAGGATTATACACAAAAGAAAAATTCACTTATACCTGTTTTAAAACCTAGACTTAGCTAATTCTTTTTTGACACGGGAGTTTCCCGATAAAGGCTCAGCTTGTGAAAGCAGAGCCTTTTTTATAAAGATATCATCTGCAATACTATCACTTACAGTGTTTTTCTATTAAAGCATCAACATTCGGATCACCCAGTTCCTTAGCTTTTGCGAAACTGGCACAAGCCTCTTTGTTTTGCTTTAACTGTAGCTGGGCAACTCCTATCAAACGATAAGCTTCAGCATATTTAGAATCAATTTCCAAAGCATCTTTCAGCACCTTGATCGCTTCTTCATTTCTCCCCACACGAATGTTCACCACCGCAAGTTCCGAAAAATAAGTCAGCTCTTTCGGATTAAGTTCAATAGCTTTTGCCAAATCATCCAACGCACGCTGAAACTGCTTTGCCTGAACGGCCGCCTGTTCGCGATAATAATAGAACACATCATTCACATTGCCACGAACCGCTTTATAGTATTCATCATAATCAAGCATCGCACCGCGTCCTTGTCCGGCATTCAGGCGCATCTGGGCACGTTCCAGCAGATAAGGAGCAGCTTCTTCACTATACGGTTGCACGAAACGCGCCATACAACTATCCATCAAAGCCAACACTTCTTCCGGAGCTGCTTCCATCAATTCTTTCGTCTTAGCGGCACTAAAGAATGTAGCCGGAGAGGCAATATTGGAATCATTCACCTTCTCATAACTGGCAAGAGCAGCCGCATAGTCCTTCTTGGCAAACTGGATATCACCTTCCAACTGAACATAAACCGGAAGAGCTTCGATTGCAATCGCTTTACGAACCTCATCCAAAGCCCTGTCATATGTCCAATCTTTATAGATTTTTTCAGGTTTATCCAACTGATAACCATAAATCAGTTTGGCACGATTGAAGTATGCATCATCTTTCTTTTGTGCCACTTCAAGTGCCTTATCCATATCAGCAGCAACCTTATCCATTGAACTTGCCTCCTTCGACTGGAAGATTTGATTGTTTGCACGACGAAGATAACCGTCAGCACTGTTGGGATACTGAGATATAAACTCATTCAGCAACTCGGTGTATTTCTCCGGTGCAAGCTGTGAAGAAGCCATATAGAGATAAACCAATGCTTGTTCTTCCGTCTCAGGCAATGCTTTCTTAATGCCGATACTCAATAAAGTATGATCATTGAAAGAAAGAGGACTTATCTTTTGAGCCATAGCATAATCGGCACCTACTGCATAGCAAATGGTAGCTGTATCTTTTCCAGAAGATTTCTGTGCCAGACCGAATACTTGTCCCTCAGCAGTCATTACCGGACAACTTACCATTTTGTCCTTCAGCTGCATATCAAGTGTATAATAATGATATTGTCCCTCTACCTTAGACTCTTCTTTCACCTGTCCGGTAGTATAGGAACGATCTTTCTGTGTAGAATAAGGTAACAGATAAATGCTTGCACCTACAGTCGGGGCCACAGGAGCTACCACTAATGCAGGTACTTTTTTTCCTGAAATCGCTACACGGAACTTCACAACATCATACATGTCATTTGCTCCCATAATAACTTCCACAGGCATTTGTGTACCCTCCGAATTAATGACAACGGCACGCTGCGCACCTTTAAACAAGCTATAATCAGACAGAGCAATTCCATCTTCGGTAACAAAAAATCCATTTCCCGTATTAAGTATCTTATCACTCTCGTCATACGTGACCACCGAGAAAACAGCACGCTTGGCTTTTTCCACCCATTTGGGTGCCTGAGCTACACTCCACTGTGCCAGCAAACAGAGGGCGAGCGTCAACAACAAGTTCTTCTTCATATCTTAGTTGGTTCTTTGTTTCACAGCTTCATAAATCAAAATACCTGCCGCAACAGAAACATTGAGCGACTCGATAGTACCCAGCATTGGGATTTTCACCCACTCATCGCAAAGAGCCAGGTTCTCATAAGAAACACCTTTATCTTCAGCTCCCATTATGATACACATCGGTCCTGTATAATCAGCTTTGGTATAATCATAGTCCCCCTTTTCTGTAGCTGCCACAATGCGGAAACCACTATCTTTGAGATATTGCAATGTAACCTTCAGATTCTGCTCACGGCAAACCGGCAGAACATGCAATGCTCCGGCAGATGTTTTCATTGCATCAGCATTCACCGTCACGCTTCCTTTAGCAGGAATGATAACAGCATCTACTGCTGCACACTCACAGGTACGAGCTATGGCACCAAAGTTACGAACATCAGTCACACCATCCAACATGACGAACAGCGGGTTCTTGCCTTCTTCGAAAAGAAAAGGTACCAAGTCTTCTGTCTTCTGATACGTAACGGATGAAATAAAAGCAATCACCCCTTGATGATTCTTACGGGTAATGCGGTTAATGCGTTCCACCGGAACACGTTGCACCGGAATCAAAGTTCCTTTTAGCGCAGCAAAAAGTTCTTTGGATAAATCGCTCTGAATGTCTTTCTTCACCAGAATCTTATCGATTTCCTTTCCTGCCTGTATTGCTTCTATCACAGCGCGAACGCCGAAAATCATTTCACTCTTATCAACCATCTTTGAGAAATTAAAATTAGAAATTAAAAATTAAAGGCTATCTTTTGATACCAAGAAGTGCCTTTGCATTATTCAAAGCAGCTTCTGTCAAAGTAGCCCCACTGAGCATATGGGCTATTTCCTCTACCCTCTCCTCATCTGCCAAACGGCGTATGTGGCTATTGGTTTCGGTTTCGTTATCTTGCTTATATACTTTATAATGTGCACATCCGCGCGCAGCAATTTGCGGCAAATGGGTAATACTGATTACCTGACGATCCTGTTCTCCCATTTCCTGCATAATGTCCGCCATACGGTCGGCAATCTCACCGGATACTCCTGTATCTATTTCATCAAATACAATAGTGGGCAATTTCACTGCACCGGCTATCATCGCCTTAATGGACAACATGACACGTGCAATCTCACCACCGGAAGCTACCGATGAAATATTTTGCAATGAGCCGTTTTTATTGGCAGAAAAGAGAAAGTTGACGGTATCTTCACCGTGCACACCAGGTTCTTTTCTTATTCCCATCTCCACCTGAAAACGCACATTAGGCATACCCAACGGCACCAAGCGGGAAGCCATCTGCTTTTCAACTTCACGAGCGGCGCCGGTACGGGCCTTGGTAAGAACAGCAGCCTGCTTTCTCACCTTATTATATAAAGTATCGCAAAGAGTTGTCAACTCACCAATACGTTCATCATAAGAAGTAATGGCCGCCAACTTTGCTGCATATTCTTCAGCAAGTGTCAGTAACTCCTCCACAGTGGTTGCCCTATGTTTTTGCTGTAAGGTATAAATCAGATTCAACCGATCGTTTACCTCTTCCAGACGATCAGGATTAAACTCAACATCCTCTTCCTGAGAAGAAACTTCCTGGGAAACATCTTTCAATTCAATATATGTACTTTCCAGGCGTTCAGCAAGTTCAGTAGCCGGAGAATAAACTTTTTGCAGACCAAGCATTGTATTCAGACTTTCCTTCAACCCGGCCAGCAGACCACCTTCATCAGAGGTCAACAATTGTCCGACACGGAACAAACCGGCCTTTATTTCTTCAGCATGACTCAACATATCCGTCTCCTGTTCCAGTTCCTCCTGTTCACCTGCAGACAAATTTGCTTCTTCCAACTGCTCCAACTGGAAACGGATATAGTCTTCATCTGCCTTATTCTGCTCAGCACGGGCTATGAGGTCTGCCAGTTCCTGTTGTGCCTGCTTCCATTCTCTATACAAAGATTGATAAGCTGAAAGTTGTTCATCATTATGAGACAATATATCGAGTACATTCAACTGGAATCCTTCTTTATTCAACAAAAGATTCTGGTGCTGAGAATGCACGTCAATTAACTGTTCACCCAACTCCTTCATTTGTACAAGCGAAGCCGGAGTATCATTGATAAATGCACGACTCTTACCAGATGCATAAACCTCACGACGCAAGATACACTCTTCTTCATATTCCAGTTCATTATCTTCAAAGAAAGGCTCCATACCATAAGCTGAAATATCAAAACGGGCCTCAATCACACACTTCGATGCACCCTGGCGAATGGCTTTTACTTCGGCACGCTGACCAAGCAACAAGCCGATAGCACCCAGTATAATAGACTTACCGGCACCCGTCTCACCCGTGATAACGGAGAAACCTGCACCAAAGCTAATATCAAGCTTTTCTATAAGCGCGTAATTCTGTATGTAAAGCGAACGTAACATGACTTATTTACAATTTTAATCTTACTCACTTCCTAATTATTGCTTTATCTTTTCCCACTCGGTAGTCAGTGAAGGATTGACAGATGATAGTAGTTCACATATTTCTTCCTTTTCCTTCATTGCAGCACGGGAATAAAGATTAATCAATTCATCTTTCTTTATTTCAGTAAACAAACCGGGCAATGCCGACATTGGCTTATTCTGTTGCGCCTCTTTCAGACCGCTAAGCATAGATGTTATTACAGCGCGGGCACGGGTAACATTCACAGAGAGTTCATCCATACCTGTACGATGATATCCATATATCAGTTTGCGCAAAGGCGTCATGCCATCCTCCAGATAATCAGAAACTAACGCATAACGATTCCGACTGCTATCGAACGCTTTCCAACCGGTTTCACCAAGGTTCTGTGCGGCCGTTACAATGTCTTCAGCTGCCCGAAAAACCTCCGTACCACCCTGTGGAGCCATCGTGTCCATGTCCAGTCCGATAATCATATAAGCATAATAAGCAATTACTGCCGTCAGATTACTGTCAATAACATTATCCCTCAGTTGCAGCGGATCGAACTCACGATAGTTGAAAGCAACATCCGTATCTTTAAAGCTAAAAACTACCGTCTGATACCCGGATTGCCAGACGGGGCGTGTAGACTGTACAATCAGCTCACACTTCCAACGTCCGTCCGCCTCATTATATTCTTTCACGGTCAGGTTCATAGAACAACGAATCCGTTCATTCACTTCATACTGCGCCTGCGTCCACCGACGGGTATTAATAAACTCCATCAAGGCGTTTTCAAGCGTAGTAAAAACCTGTGTACTCGTACCTTGTATCTGAGAATAATTCACCGTAAATTTACAATTCAATTCCTGGGCAGTGGACTTTAGCGCCACAGCAACCAGAAGCAGAATCATATAAAGTGTCTTATTCCTCACTATCTATATTTACTTATTCTCCAATACTTCCACCAGACAATCTACAATATCCGCAGCTACTTCCGCCTTTGATTTCAACGGAAAGTCCGTCTTGCTTTCACGGTCAATGATACTGATTTTATTCGTGTCGTACCGGAAACCGGCTCCCTTATCATTCAGAGAATTCAGAACGATAAAATCCAGATTCTTCCGTCGCAGCTTATCCTCAGCGTTATGCTGTTCGTCATTCGTTTCCAGAGCAAAACCTACCAATACCTGACGTTCTTTCTTCATCTGTCCCAGACAGGCGGCAATGTCTTTCGTAGGTTTCAAACGCAACGTCATTTCTCCTTCCTTTTCCCGCTTTATCTTAGCATCAGCAACCTGTTCCGGTGTAAAATCGGCAACAGCAGCCGAAAGAATAGCAGCATCAGCCTCTGCAAAAAAGCTACACGCAGCATTATACATCTGATCTGCCGATTCCACAGGAAACCAACGTACCGGATATTTCAATTGCTGTTGTACAGGACCTGATATCATAATGACCTTAGCTCCGCGGGCAGCACATTCATCTGCAATAGCAAACCCCATCTTACCGGAAGAATAGTTCCCGATAAAACGTACCGGATCGATTTTCTCATAAGTAGGTCCGGCAGTGATCATAATGGTCTTACCTCGCAAATCACCTTCTTTCCCGGCAAAATAATTCGCCAGATGTTGAATAATGACTTCCGGTTCTTCCATACGTCCCTTGCCTACCAGATGGCTGGCAAGTTCTCCCGTACCCGGTTCTATAATATGATTTCCATAAGAACGGAGCGTATCCAGATTCTTTTGTGTAGAAGGATGGGCATACATATCAAGGTCCATGGCAGGTGCCACAAATACCGGAGCCTTAGCCGACAAATAAGTCGTAATCAACATATTATCAGCCACTCCATTTGCCATCTTGCCAATAGTTGAAGCAGTTGCCGGAGCTATAAGCATAGCATCCGCCCATAAACCCAGATCCACATGGCTATTCCATGTGCCGTCACGTTGGGCAAAAAACTCACTGATAACCGGCTTACTCGTCAATGCCGAAAGCGTAATAGGAGTTATAAATTCTTTTCCGGCAGGAGTTATGACTACCTGTACCTCAGCACCTTGCTTTATAAGTCCCCGGATAATATAACAAGCTTTATAAGCAGCAATACTTCCGGTTATTCCTAATACAATTTTCTTCCCTTTCAGTGTATTCGCCATGATACTACTTATTGGTTAATTCACGTAGACGGATCTTTGTCAACATAGCCTTGGTATTCAGTGTAAAGTCACTGTTTAATATCCAGCTATAATAGCCCGGATCGCGCTTCAACACATCTGTCACCGACATTCCCTTGTATTTTCCAAAGTTAAATACTTCTACACCATTATCATCATAAATCATACGTCCTGCGAAATCCACGTTTTTGTTAAAGCTGGAATAATCTGCCAGAAAAGCAATATCATTCTGCAATTCCGAATAACGGTCCAACTGTGCCATTAGCACCTCATAAGTTGCTTGCGTATCAGCTGCCGCCGTATGTGCATCCTCCAGATTCTTTCCACAATAGAATTTATAAGCAGCAGAAAGTGTACGCTGCTCCAATTTATGGAAAATGACCTGTACATCCACAAACTTGCGGCGGCTCAGGTCAATATCTACACCGGCGCGAAGAAATTCTTCCGCCAGCACGGGAATATCAAAACGGTTGGAATTAAATCCTGCCAAATCACATCCTTCTATATCATTGGCAATAGTACGGGCCACTTCTTTGAAGGTAGGACAATCTGCCACATCCTTGTCATAGATGCCATGAACAGCAGACGCACCTTCGGGAATATGCATTTCCGGATTGATACGAAGTGTTTTTGCTTCCTCATTACCATTGGGGTGTACTTTGAGATAACAGATTTCAACGATACGGTCTACATTGATACTCGTTCCGGTCGTCTCCAAATCAAAAAAAACAATCGGGTTTTTGAGGTTTAATTTCATTATTCTTCTATTTTACAGTTGACAAGGGAACGAGTTGACAAGGGAACAAGGCATTCCCAGCATAACAGCACAGCCCTTGTCTCCTTGTCAACTCGTTCCTCGTTAACTCTATTATTTTTTTAATCATTTAGCATCATCGGCATCAGTAGCATCAACAACTCCTCATTTTCTTCTTGTTCAACGGGAATGATGACGCCTGCACGTGACGGATCTGCCAGTTCAATTATCACTTCATCAGCGGCGATATTATTCAAAATATCAATCAGGAAAGTCGATTTAAAACCGATGCTCATCGGGTTACCATCATACTGGCAAGCCAGTGTTTCTTCGGCAGAAGTAGAGAAATCAATATCCTGAGCCGAAATAACAATCTGATTGGGCTGCATACGCAGCTTAATAAGACTGCTTGCCTGTGATGAGAAAATAGATACACGACGCAATGCACCTACCAACTGCATACGGTCCACAGTCACTTTATAAGGATTATTCTGCGGTATCACCGAATTATAATTAGGATAACGTCCTTCAATCAGACGACACACCATGCGGTATTTTTCCAATGTAAACACAGCATTACGTTCATCAAATTCAATAACAACTTGTCCCTGTTCTTTAGGCAACAAATTCTTAATCAACGAAGCCGGCTTTTTGGGCAGAATAAATGCTGCGCGTTCATTACCTTTGGCAGCCAGTGTTTTGCAACGCACCAATTTGTGACCATCAGATGCCACCATTGTAATATCTTCTGTGGTAATATCAAAATAGATACCATTCATCACCGGACGAAGTTCATCATCAGCTGTAGCAAATACAGCGCGATTAATTCCGCCCAACAATACGGATGCATCCATTTCTACACGTACGGCATTGTCACCCAGCATAGCCGATTGAGGAAATTCATCTGCATTCTGTCCCATCAGGCTATACTTACCGTTTTGATACTGTACTGTGATTTCCAAGGAATTGGTATTTACTTCAAATGACAGCGGTTGTTCGGGGATTTCCTTCAATGCGTCCAGAATTGTTTTGGCAGCTACGGCAAAGCGTCCGTCAGCATCACTTTCATTCACTTCAACTGATGTCACCATCGTTGTTTCACTATCAGAAACAGTAATCGACAATGTTCCGTCTTTCAGTTCAAAGAGGAAACAATCCAAAATGGGCAACGCATTCTTCGAATTAATCACACGGCTGATAGCCTGTAAATGGCTGGAGAGCGCAGTACTCGAAACGATAAATTTCATATGTTCTGTGTATTTAAGTTTTATATTATTCCCTATTCGTACTATAACTTCATAGTATCGGACAAAGTTACAAAAAAAGATCTTCCCACAGCAAAGAAAATTAAGAAAAAACACCTGGAACTTCTCCGGATTTCCCTAAAAAATTGTAACTTCGCCGCATCATTAAAAAAGAACGCAATGGAATTTACAGGAAAAATTATCGCTATACTCCAACCAAGAGGCGGAGTGGC
>OGKG01000578.1_pt1 | contig 47351 bp, 46 predicted proteins | sample 1572201 | NCBI WGS metagenome assembly OGKG01 (sample SAMEA2582146, study PRJEB24529) | metagenome | biome: Human gut stool | place: China | collected 2011 | reverse complement strand
GGCCCGGTTTGAACTTTCAGGGGTCCCCTCCACACCCGTCCCGGGCTGCGCCCGGTCCACCCTCTCCAGGCAGGAGAGGGCTATAGCGCTACCGCAAGGGAGGCCCCAGGGGCGGCAGCACAGAGAGCATCAACAGCAGCGGGATACACACCAGCATAAACCGCCCCGTATTCCCTGCCGCCAGCCGAAAGGCCCCCCCAAGCACCTCCGTTTTTACATTAGTCCACATGGCCTTTCAGCCATTCCAGAAGTCCAACGTCATCCATATCGCCGGAAGCGACACGCAGAATGGTTGCAATCAGGTCATCATCTTCATAGGACACCACAATATTGTTGATGTCCAGAAATACTAACATGGCATGGGTGCCAATGCGCTTATTGCCATCCACAAAGGGATGATTGTGGATAAGTCCGTAGCCCAGCCGAGCCGCCTTTTCCAGGATCGTCGGGTACAGCTCCTGTCCTCCGAAGGTTTGCAGCGGCAAGTGGATTGCCGAATCCAGAAGTCCCTCGTCCCGGAGCCCCTTCATCCCGCCGGACTGTTCCATCAGCATGGAGTGGAGCATCAGAATTTGGCGCTTGCTGAGGACCTTCATTTGGCCAGTTCCTCATAGACATGGGCGTTGCGCTGCATGAGCTTCATGGAGGATGCGATCACATCCTCGTCATCGGCGGCCTGCTTGGCATCCGCTTGGTTGAATTCGTAGATGATATACCGGGGCGTGTTGTTTTTCATGATTACAGCCGAGCCGTATTGATCGACCAGTCTGGCAACCTTGGAAAAATTTTGGTTGGCAACGGAAATAGGAACGATGGTATTGGTGTCGATGTTCATGCGTCTCCCTCCTTTGGGATTAGTATACACAGATTTTAGGATAAAATCAACCTATTTTTTAAATGTTCCCGCAGAACCAAGATGAACGGAAAGCGCCGCAGGGGCGGCACCAGGTCCGAGTTCATACCGCCCCACACCCGTCTCGGCTTCGCCGAGCCACCCTCTCCCAGGAGAGGGTTTGTTCCCTCATCCGGCTCAGCTTCGCTGAGCCACCTTCCCCGTAGGGGAAGGCATCCTCCCGGCGGGGGAAGGCTGCCTCCGGCGGAGAAGGCTGCCTCCGGCGGGGGCTTTGGGGCGCAAAAACCCCCGGACCGTTGCCGGTCCGGGGGTGGACTTATCTGTGTGGGCCACAGGGGGTCAGGTGCTTACTTGCAGAGCTTCTTGAACTCGTCGTAAACGAACTGGACCTTGGGTCCGATGATGACCTGCACGGAGGTCTTGCCGGGACGCAGGACACCGGCGGCACCGGAGGCCTTGATCTTGGCCTCGTTGACCTGCAGGCGGTCCTTGACTTCCAGACGCAGACGGGTGATGCAGTGATCGATGGAGACAACGTTCTCCTTGCCGCCCAGGCCTTCCAGGATGATGGTAGCCATAGCGGTGTAGTCGTTGTTGGCCAGCTCGATCTTCAGCTCGCCCTCCTGGTCGTCCTCACGGCCGGGGGTCTTCAGATCCCACTTCTTGATGGCGAAGTAGAACACGACGAAGAACACCACAAAGGCAGCGATGCCCATGGGGATGATCAGCCAGGTCTTGGCAGCGGCGGGCAGGCTAGCGGAGAACAGCAGGTCGGTAGCACCGGCGGAGAAGCAGAAGCCGGCGCGGAAGCCCAGAGCCACGGTGATGGCGGCGAAGACACCGTACAGAGCGGCGTAGACAACGTACAGGGGGAATGCCAGGAACATGAAAGCGAACTCGAAGGGCTCGGTAACGCCGCACAGGAAAGCACAGACAGCAGCCGCGCCAACCAGGCCGATGGCGGCCTTCTTCTTGTTGGACTTGGCGGTGGCGATCATAGCACAGGCAGCGCCGGGGATACCGAACATCATGCAGGGGAAGAAGCCGGCCATGTAGGAGCCCACGGACCAGTTGATCAGGGTGCCGTTGGCCATGGTGTCGCCCTCAACCAGAGCGCCCCAGTAAGCAGTCAGGTCGCCCAGGCCGATGGTGTCGAACCAGAACACGTTGTTCAGAGCGTGATGCAGGCCGGTGGGGATCAGCAGACGGTTCAGGAAGGCATACAGGCCAACACCGACAACGCCCAGACCCTTGATGCCGTTGCCCACGGCGACCAGAGCGCCGAAGACCACGGGCCACACGAACAGCAGGATGGCGGAAACAACGATGGACACGAGGCCGGTGACGATGGCAACGGAGTGCTTGCCGCCGAAGAAGGCCAGCACGTCAGGCAGCTTGGTGTTCTTGAACTTGTTGTAGCAGGTAGCGCCGATGATACCGGACAGGATGCCGGTGAAGGGGTTGGCGATCTTGGAGAAAGCCACGGCGTTGACTTCGGAAGCCATCATGCCGGGGGCGATGACGCTGACCACGCCGGTGGACAGCAGATTCGTGATCATCAGCCAGGAAACCAGACCGGCCAGGCCAGCGGTGCCGTCGCTCTCCTCGGCCAGGCCTACGGCCACGCCGATGGCGAACAGGATAGCCATGTTGTCGATCAGGGCGCCGCCTGCTTTGATCAGGAAGAAGCCCAGTACGTAAGCGAAGCCTTCAGTAGCGCCTTGAGCGCCCATGACGGCGGGAGCCAGGGCGTAGCCCAGACCCATCAGAATGCCGCAGATGGGAAGCACGGCGACAGGCAGCATCAGAGCCTTGCCGAGCTTCTGCAGAGTTTTCATCATAGAAAAAATCCTCCTTCGATTCTTCTCGCCGCCGGTTTCCCGGCAGCATGCCTATTTCTTAAGACCGTCGGCCCACAACGGTCTTTATGGCCAAAACTTACTTTGCCAGCTTGATGACGGCGTCCCCCGCCTGGACGGCGTGGCCTACGTCGGTCTCAAACTTCGAATAATCATCGCTGTTGCAGATGAGCACGGGGGTGATGGGATTTAAGCCCGCCTCCTTCAGCACATCCAGGTCCACCTCGATGAGCAGGTCGCCCTTCTTGACCTTCTGGCCGTTCTGAGCGTGGACGGTGAAGCCCTTGCCCTGGAGACCTACGGTTTCCAGGCCCACATGGACCAGGACCTCCGCGCCGCAGTCGGCAACCATGGAGACGGCGTGACCGGTTTCGAACATCATGTCCACGGTGCCGTCGCAGGGGGCGCAGATCTTTCCCTCGGAGGGGATCACGGCGACGCCGTTGCCCAGCATACCGGAGGAGAAGGTGGGATCGGGGACCTCCGTCACCGGCACAGCCTGGCCGGACACCGGGGCGCAGATCTCATCGTATTTCTGACCGAAGAGCTTGGAAAAAAGACCCATTGGAAAAACCTTCCTTTCTGTGCCGCCGCGTAAGGGCAAAAGAAAACACCGATCCTGCGGCTGCTTGATGGTGCTGGCGTCTTTGCCTTACTCCTGCGCTGTGGGGGGATGTGCGGCGGAATATCAACTTCACCCCTACAGTATCATATCGTTCATAATAAGTCAACAATTATGTAAGTATAAAAATATTTTTTGGAGACTCCTCTAAATTTTTACATAATTTTTGACTATTTTGTCTATTGATTTTTTGTGAATATAAGTTCTGTGTACCTGTATACGTCATAATTTTCATTCTCTCACCTGGGCTTTATCGCGTATGCAGGGGACATTTCCCATTTTTCTTCCAGTATTTTGTCAGCGCCTTTATTAATTTGAAAATAAAATTTATTTTTTTATCGTCAATTGAAAGTTCTGCATCCCTCCCTTGACATAGGTTTTCCGGGTGGTGTAAAATAGAGAAAAAGGAGACAGGCTATGGACGAACGGTTATCCCGGCTGCCTCAGGCAGTCCTTGGGTGGTATGAAGAAAACAAACGGTGCCTCCCCTGGCGGCAGACCCGGGACCCTTACAGGATATGGGTGTCGGAGATCATGCTCCAGCAGACCCGGGTGGAGGCGGTGAAGGGCTACTACAGCCGCTTTCTGGAGGCCCTGCCAACGGTTCAGGCTCTGGCAGCCTGCGATGACGACACCCTGCACAAGCTCTGGGAGGGCCTGGGCTACTACAGCCGGGTGCGGAATATGAAAAAGTGCGCCCAGGCGGTGTGCGGGGCGTATGGGGGCCGGTTTCCCCCGGATCCCAAGGCCATGCTGGCCCTGCCCGGTATCGGCCCCTATACGGCAGGGGCTGTATGCTCCATTGCCTTTGACCTGCCCACTCCTGCCGTGGACGGCAACGTACTGCGTCTCGTTTCCCGGCTCCGGGACGATGACCGGCCCATTGACGACCCGAAGGTAAAGCAGGAGGTCACCCAGGCCCTGGGGGAGGTTTACCCCAAGGAGGCCGGGGCCTTCACCCAGGCCCTCATGGAGCTGGGGGCCACATTGTGCGGCCCCAACCGGGAGCCCCAGTGTGAAATGTGTCCATGCCGGGACCTTTGTCTGGGCTGCCGCCGGGGCACGGCAAAGGACCTGCCTGTGAAAGCCCCGAAAAGGGCCAAACGGGTGGAGGAGAAGACCGTCTATATCCTGCGCTGCGGAGACCGGTACGCCCTGAAAAAGCGGCCAAACAAAGGGCTTCTGGCAGGGCTCTGGGAGTTTCCCAACATCCCCGGCCGCTTTTCGCCGGAGGAGGCCCTGAAAGAGCTGGAAGCACTGGGCATCCAGCCGAAGCAGCTGGAAAAGGCCGTCAGCCGCAAGCACATATTCACCCACATCATCTGGGATATGACAGGCATCTACGCCGAGGCAGAGTCGGAAGCTCCGGGCTTCACCTGGCTGACGGCTCCGGAACTGGAGGCCTCTGCCGCTCTGCCCACCGCCTTTCGACTATTCTGGGAGGAGAGATAACCATGTTTGACTACCACATCCACTCCGTCGTCTCCTTCGACGGCCACGACTCCGGCCTGGCCCTGGCTACCGCCGCCAAGGAAAAGGGCCTGAGGGAGATCTGCTTTACGGACCATGTGGACTTCGACCCCCTGGCCGTGAGCCAGACCATGATGTTCGACGTAAACGCCTACAGCCGGGAGTACGATGGCCTGGAGGTCCCTGGTCTGAAAATTCGCCGGGGCATGGAGTTCGGCCTGCTGGAAAAGAACCAGTCCCTGCTCTTGCAGCGGCTGAGCCAGCGGCGCTACGATTTTGTGCTGGGCAGCGTCCACTTTGTCCATGGGCTGGATGTGTACTTCAAGGAATACTGGCAGGGCAGGATCCCCGGAGACGCCCAGCGGGACTTCCTGGAGGAAACATTGAAGCGGGTCCAGGTCCACGAGGACTATGATGTGCTGGCCCACCTGACCTTCCTCATGAAGTCCCCCTTCAATCCTACCCGGTCCCCTCTGGAATACGCCGCCCACCGGGAGGTGCTGGATGAGATCCTCAGGACTCTGGCCAGCAAGGGCAAGGGTCTGGAGATGAACACCAGCGGCGTGGACCGGAGCGTGGGGTATCTTCCCACGGTGGACTTCTTCAAGCGATTCAAGGAGCTGGGGGGCCAGATCGTCACCGTAGGCTCCGATGCCCACCGGTGCGACCGGGTGGGCCAGTATTGCGGGACCGCCGCCAGGATGCTGGCCGACATTTTCGGCTATGTCTGCACCTTCGAAAACCGGCAGCCCATCTTCCACAAAATCGGATAGACTTTCTTGTCAGTATTACACAGTTTGTTTTCGCCTCACAGGTTTTTGCATTTATCAGACATACAGAATTCCCCGGATTCCTTGACAAAGGAGTCCGGGGAACGTATACTATTCTGGTAGATTTTACAATACAAGGGAACGACGTTATGATTATCAAATGGGACATTACCATACCTCAGCTCTCCGGGGACCAGGTGCGAAAGGCCTATGTCTATCTGCCGGAAAGCTATGAGGAGGACCCGGAGAGAAGATACCCCGTTATGTATCTCTTTGACGGACACAACGTGTTTTTTGACGAGGATGCCACCTACGGCACCTCCTGGGGCATGTACGACTACATGGAGGAAAGCGGCAAGCAGCTGATCCTTGTGGGCATTGAGTGCAACCGGGAGGGAGACGGCCGCCTGCGGGAGTACGCCCCGGTGACCTTTGAGGATTCCGAGCTTGGCCGGATCGAGGGTGAGGGCAAGCGCTATATGCACTGGCTCATCAAGGAGCTGAAGCCCTATATCGACGGCAATTTCCGGACCCTGCCGGACCGGGAGAATACTATTATCTGCGGCTCCAGCATGGGCGGCCTCATGGCCCTCTATGCCGCCACCACCTTCAATCACGTCTTCCAGCGGGCCGCCTGCCTGAGCCCCAGCCTGTGGGTGGCTCCCGAAAAAATGCTGGAGCTCATGGCCCGGGCCCATATCCGGCGGGATACCTGCATCTATCTGGACTACGGCGCCGGGGAGATGTCCAACCACGCCGCCAACGCCGAGGTCCTGTTCTCTGCCAGCCATCTGCTGATGGCCAAGCGAGTAAACCTGACCTTCCGCATTGTCCCCGGCGGCACCCACTGCGAGGCCTCCTGGGCCAGGCAGGTGCCCATCTTCATGGAGTGCCTGGGGGTATAACAATAGTAGAAAGAGGTTCGATTCCAATGGAAATCCGTTATTTTAACCACTATTCTTCCAACCTGAACCGGAATATGGAGTTCAAGGTCTATGGCTCCACCGGCAAGCCCGTGATCTTCTTCCCCTGCCAGGGAGGCCGGTTCTTCGACTTTGAGGGCAACAATATGCCTGCCACCTGGTCCCCCTGGATCGACTCCGGGAAGTGCACCGTCTACTGTGCCGACTCCATCGACAACGAGGCCTGGGCGGCCATTGGGGCCGATAACCGGTGGCGCATTGAAAACCACGAAAAATGGTACCACTACATTGTGGATGAGCTGGTGCCCTATATCAAGCATCTCAGCGGCCTGGCCAATGGGTACGATCAGGGGATCATGACCTTCGGCTGCTCCATGGGAGCCATGCACGCCGCCAACCTGTACTACCGCCGCCCGGACATTTTCGACAGCTGCTTCGCCATCTCCGGCCTTTACGACAATAAGGAATTCTTCGGGGACTACTGCGATGACCTGGTATACAACAACTGCCCGGTGCTGTACCTGAACAATATGCCGGCGGACCACCCCTATATGGCCCTCTACAACAGCCAGAAGTCCCTGATCGTGGTAGGCCAGGGCGCCTGGGAGGATGTGCTGCTGGAGTCCACCCGCCGCCTGGACGAGGTCTGCTGCCGCAAGGGCATTCATACCCGGTTCGAGTACTGGGGCAAGGACGTCAACCACGACTGGCCCTGGTGGCATAAGATGGTGCAGACCTATCTGCCCTGGCTGCTGGGGTAAATCATACCCTCTCCTGGGAGAGGGTGGCAGGGCGAAGCCCTGACGGGTGTGGGGCGGTACCCCTAAAAGTTAAGACCGGGCTTCACTGAACGGCAGGGCCTCACGCTCGCGTAGGGGACGATGCCCTCATCGTCCCGCAACCTTACGGGGGAGGTCGGTAGGTATAAACGTACCGTTTCGGTCGTCGGACCATCGGGGCGATGTGGGCATCGCCCCCTACGCGAATCACGGATTTTACCGTTGCATTGAGCCTGGTTTTTGGCCGGTAGGGTCCCCTCCACACCCGTCGCTGCGGCGGCACCTTCCCCCAGGGGAAGGGTAGGAGAATTTTGTAGAAAGAGAGACGAGACTTATGAAAAACTTCATCTTTATCTCCCCGAATTTCCCAATGACCTATTGGAAATTCTGCGCGGAGCTGAAAAAGAACGGCATGCGGGTCCTGGGCATTGGCGACAGCCCCTATGAGAATCTGCTGCAGGAGCTGCGGGAGAGCCTGGACGAATACTACAAGGTTTCCAGCCTGGAGAACTATGACGAGGTCTTCAAGGCCGTGGCCTTCTTCTCCTTCAAGTACGGCAAGATCGACTGGCTGGAGTCCAACAATGAATACTGGCTGATGCAGGACGCAAGGCTTCGCACGGAGTTCAACATCACCACCGGCCCCAAGCTTGCGGATATGCGCAAGATCAAGTATAAGTCCGCCATGAAGGAGTACTATGCCAAGGCCGGTATCCCCACCGCCCGGTACCACATGGTAGAGGGCCTGGAGGACTGCCTGGATTTCGCCCACACCGTGGGCTATCCCGTGGTGGTAAAGCCCGACAACGGCGTGGGGGCCAACCACACCTATAAGCTGAAAAGCGATGAGGAGCTGGAATTCTTCCTGGACACCAAGAGCGACGAGGTGTACATCATGGAGGAGTACGTCAACGGCTATGTCCAGACCTACGATGCCATTGTGGACTCCCAGGGCAAGCCCCTCTTTGAGTCCGGCAATATTTCTCCCATGTCCATTATGGACATCGTCAACGACAATACGGATTCCGTCTATTACCTGGTGAAGGACCTGCCGGATAAGATCCGGGAGTACGGCCTGAAAACCGTCAGGTCCTTCGGGGTGAAGAGCCGGTTCATCCATCTGGAATTCTTCGTCCTGACCCAGGACCAGGAAGGCCTGGGCAAGGCCGGGGATGTGCTGGGGCTGGAGGTCAATATGCGCCCCGCCGGCGGCTACACTCCGGATATGTACAACTACAGCCAGGAGACCGATGTCTATAAGATCTGGGCGGACATGGTCTGCTTCAATAAAAACACCAAGCCCACCGGGGCCCACCACTTCTGCGCCTTCTATGGCCGCCGGGACGGCACCCACTACAAGCTGGACGACTACGAGATCATGATGAAGTACCGGGACCACATGGTCATGAACGGACGGATCCCCGATGCCCTCTCCGGCGCCATGGCCAACCAGATGTACGTGGCAACCTTCGACACCCAGGAAGAGCTGGACCGGTTCTATTCCGATATGAAAGAAAAATTCTGAATCCCCCACCTTCCCCCAGGAGAGGGTGCTGCCGCAAAGGAGAGTATGCCTTGTCTCAACGTTTACTGAACATTCTGATGGAATCCTTCCCCAAGATTCTTCTGCCCGGCCTGACCATGACCATCCCCCTGACGGTGATCTCCTTCTCCCTGGCCCTGGTCATCGCCGTCGTTGCCGCCATGGTCCAGTTTGCCAATGTGAAGGTCTTCAAGCAGATCGCCCGGTTTTATATCTGGGTGGTCCGGGGAACGCCCCTGCTTGTCCAGCTGTATGTGATTTTTTACGGGCTGCCGAATCTGGGCATTATGCTGGAGCCCTTTCCCTCGGCGGTGCTGGTCTTCTCCATCAACGAGGGGGCCTATTGCGCCGAGACCATCCGGGCGGCCCTGGAATCCGTGCCCAAGGGGCAGCTGGAGGCGGGGTACTGCGTGGGTATGAGCTATATGCAGATCATGGGCCGCATTGTCCTGCCCCAGGCTCTGCGCACCGCCTTTCCCTCCCTTTCCAACAATCTGATCTCCATGGTGAAGGACACCTCTCTGGCCGCCAACATCACCGTTATGGAGATGTTCATGGTCACCCAGCGGATCGCCTCCCGGTACTATGAGCATCTGGCCTTGTATATAGAGGTTGCCCTGATCTACCTGCTGTTCTGCACCGTGCTGACGAAATTGCAGGCCATTGGGGAAAAGAAACTGAATTCTTACGGAGCGATGTAACCTATGGCAATGCTGGAAATCAAGAATCTGCACAAGTCCTTTGGCTCCCTGGAGGTGCTGAAGGGCGTGAGCCTGGAGGTGGAGAAGGGAGACGTGGTGGCCATCCTGGGCCCCAGCGGCTCCGGCAAGACCACCTTCCTGCGCTGCGTCAACTTCCTGGAAACGGCGGATCAGGGGGAGATGATCTTTGACGGAGAGCCCTTTCCCCTTCACGGCGCTTCCAAAAAGGACATTGCCCGGTTTCGGAGGAAGACCGCCTTTGTCTTCCAGAATTACAATCTGTTCCGGAACAAAACCGCCATCCAGAACGTGACCGAGGGGCTCATTGTGGCCAGAAAAATGCCCAAGGCCCAGGCCCTGGACGTGGGAATGCGGATGCTGGAGAAAGTCGGCCTTGCCGACCGGGCGGACAGCTACCCCAGCCAGCTCTCCGGCGGCCAGCAGCAGCGTGTGGCCATTGCCCGGGGCCTGGCCACCCAGCCGGAGATCATCCTCTTCGATGAGCCCACCTCCGCCCTGGACCCGGAGCTTACCGGGGAGGTGCTGGCCGTTATGCGCGGCCTGGCCCGGGAGGGCATGACCATGCTGGTGGTGACCCACGAAATGAACTTTGCCCGGAATGTGTCCTCCAAGGTGGTATTCATGGAGGGCGGCGTGGTGGTGGAAGAGTCCCGGGACCCCAAAGCCTTTTTTCAAAATCCATCCCAGGAGCGGTCCAAAGCCTTCCTGAGAACCATACTCGGTGAAACCGAACAGGAGGAAATCCAATGAAAAAGTATATGTCTGTTATCCTGGCCCTGGCCCTGTGCCTGGGTGTCTTTGCCGGCTGCGGCAAGAAGGAAGAGGCCGCCGCCGACCGGCTGGCCCAGATCCAGAGCAAGGGCGAGCTGGTCATTGCCCTGGAGGGCAACTGGGCCCCCTGGTCCTTCCACGACGATTCCGATGCCCTGGTGGGCTACGATGTAGAGGTGGGCAAGGCCATTGCCGAAAAGCTGGGGGTGAAGGCCACCTTCGTGGAAGGAGAGTGGGACGGTCTGCTGGCCGGTGTGGAGGCCGGACGGTATGACATGGTCATCAACGGCGTGGACATCACCGACAGCCGGAAGGAGACCTATGATTTCAGCGCCCCCTACGCCTACATCCGCACCGCACTGGTGGTGAAATCCGACAACGACACCATCACTTCCTTTGAGGACCTGAAGGGGAAGACCACCGCCAACTCCATCGGCAGCACCTACATGGAGCTGGCGGAGCAGTACGGCGCCACCTGCTCCGGCGTGGACACCCTGGACGAAACCATCCAGATGGTCCTTCAGGGCCGGGCGGATGCCACATTGAACGCCGACGTGTCCTTCTACGACTACCTGAACCAGCACCCGGATGCCGCCATCAAGATCGTGGCCGAGGCCGACGATGCCAACGAGGTGGCCATCCCCATGCAGAAGGGGGATGCCTCCGCCACTCTCCGTCAGGCCGTGGACAAGGCCATCGAGGAGCTGCGCAGTGAGGGGACCCTCAGCGAACTCTCCAACAAGTACTTTGGCGCGGATATCAGCAGCAAGTAACAAAATCCCCCGCCCTCTCCAGGCAGGAGAGGGCGAAGCGGTGCCTTACACCACCTGAAAGATATAGAACTTCAGATAATCCGTCTCCGGCACGTTCCAGAGGATGGGGTGGTCCGGGGCCTGCTGCCGGGCCTCAATTTGCCGCAGCTCTACTCCGGCGTCCAGGGCGGCGGCTTTCAGCATCTTCACGAAAAGCTCCGAGGGCATGAAATGGCTGCAAGAGGCGGTGGCAAAGTAGCCGCCCCGGGGCAGCAGCTTCAGGGCCCGGAGGTTGATTTCCTTGTAGCCCCGCTGGGCGCTGTCCACGGTCTTCCGGGACTTGGTAAAGGCCGGGGGGTCCAGGATGATGAAATCATAGGGCTTGCCGCCCTTGGCGGCCAGCTCCGGCAGCAGGTCGAAGACATCCGCTGTGACGAAGTCCATCCGGTCCTCCAGGCCGTTGCGAAGGGCATTCTGCCGGGCCATGCCGATGGCCGAGGCACTGACATCCACCGCCGTCACATGCTCTGCCCCGCCCTTGGCGGCGTTCAGGGCAAAGGAGCCGGTGTGGGTAAAGCAGTCCAGCACCCGCTTGCCCTTGGCAAGCTTGGCGACTGCCAGACGGTTGTACTTCTGGTCCAGGAAAAATCCGGTTTTTTGGCCGTTTTCCACGTCTACGGAGTAATAGACCCCATTTTCGCAGATCTCCGTTATGGGGCTCTCCGGGGGAGTCTCTCCGGGGAGAACATACCAGCCCTTGTTCTGCGCCATGCCCTCCAGCTCCCGGATGGCCACGTCGTTGCGCTCAAAAACGCCCCGGATCACTTCCCCATCCTCCCGGAGGAGCTTCACCAGGGCCGGGAAAATCATATCCTTTGCCCGTTCCATGCCGATGGACAGGGTCTGGGTCACCAGCAAGTCGGAAAAACGGTCCACCGTCAGCCCGGGGAAACCGTCGGCTTCCCCGAAGATGATCCGGCAGCAGGAGGTCTGGTCCCCCATGACGGTTTTCCGGTAGTCCCAGGCATATTGGAGCCGCCGCTGCCAGAAGGCGGCGTCAAATCGGTCATTGGCATTCCGGGACAGGAGCCGGACACGGATCTTGCTCTTCTCACTCAGAAAGCCTGTACCCAGATACTTGCCTTTCTCGTTGACAGCGTCCACCAGGCCGCCGTTTTCGCAGTCCCCCTCCTGCCGGATAACCTCTCCCTCATAGATCCAGGGATGGCCCTGCTCCACCCAGCGAGTGCCCTTGGCGGTGATGACAACACGGGGAAATTGCCGCTCTGCTTTCATAAAAATCGTCCTTTTCTTTTTGGGATTTTCCACAGTATATCATATGCCGCGGAAAAAGGAAAGCACCCCCGTCCCGTAAAATAAAATTCCTTCGACCCGTTTTTTCCTTTCTCCGGTTTCTTTGATATTTCTCTTCCCATAGCCTTTGATTGCCGCTATTTTCCCCGTTTTTTGCCCTTTCCAATATTCTTGACAATCCTTCCGGAACCTGTATAATAACCCCAACGATCACAAAAACCGTCCCCGGATTATCCGGGAGAGACACAGACCGGCGGGGGAAAGGAATGCCGGTGTATGCGGAAATGGGCGGTTTTATTATGGGGGCCTGTGTTGTTTCTGGCGGGAGTGCTGGGCCAGTGCGTCTTCGCCACCACCTGGACGATCCTGGACGGAGGGCGGGTGTACAGCAGCACCGGATTCCTTCGGGAGCCGGAGGCGATCCTCAGGGCTGCGGGGGTGGAGCTGAGCTCTGTGGCCGCTTACACCCGGGAAGCGGAGACCATTACGGTGCACCGGAACCCCCGGGTGACGGTTTTCTATCACGGCCAGCAAATCGAGACGGAGATCCAGGGAGAAACCGCCGGAGAGCTGCTGGAAAAGCTGGGCCTGTCCCTGGATGTGAACGACCGGCTGTCGGTGCCGGAGGAGACGGTTCTGGAAGCGGGGATGACATTCCGGGTAGACCGGGTCCTTCAGCGGGAGGAGCGGCGGACCCAGGTTGAGCCCTACGAGGTCATCACCTATTACGCCTCCTATCTGCCGGAGGGGGAACGGGTGGTGCTGACCAAGGGCCGGGACGGGGAGCTGCTGCTGTCGGAATTTGTATGTTATGTTAACTCGGTAGAAACACAGCGGGAGCTTCTGGAGCAGACCCGGACCCTGGCCCCGCAGGCGGAGATCCAGGCCCTGGGCACCGGCGGAGTCACCGGGCCTGGGATCACCCAGGAGCCCATCATCGGTGACGGGGTGATCCTGCTGCCCACCGGGGAAAAGCTGGACTACACCCGGGTGGACTACGTCCGGGCCACGGCCTACACCCATTCGGACCCGGGCTGCACCAGCACCACCGCCACAGGCACCAAGGTCCACCACGGCACCGTGGCCGTAGACCCCCGGTACATTCCCTACGGCACCAGAATGTTCATCATGGCCTCCGACGGCAGCTACATCTACGGCCTGTGCGAGGCAGAGGACTGCGGCGGGGACATCAAGGGCGACCGGGTGGACCTGTACCTGCCCAATACCGAGGCCTGCATGGAGTTTGGCCGGCGGCGGTGCACCGTGTATTTCCTGGGATAGAAAAATGCCCCCGCTTCCTTCTTTGCGGAAAGGAAGCGGGGGCAAGGTCCTTATCTCTTGAATTCCGTAGTCAGTGTGGTGGACCAGCTCTCGCCTGGGGCCAGGATGGCGGCGGCGGGCTTTTGCAGGTAGTCCGTGGTGCCGTTTTCCGGGCTGGGCAGGCTGTGCCAGGGTTCGATGCAGACGAACTTCACATCCCCGGGCTTGCTCCAGATCAGGGTGTAGGGGAAGTCGGCAATGTGGCAAATCACGGCCCGGCCGGTACCCTTTTCGTAGAGACCCAGGGTGTCGGAGACCAGGTTCGTCATGCAGTGACTGTCGTTGGCGAAAAGCTCCGGGCATACAGGCAGGGCATCGATGTTGGTGCCCAGATAGTAGAGGTTGCCGTGGACCAGGCCCTTGGGCAGATTGTTGACGCACAGGGGGGACTCCATGTCGCTGAAGCGCAGCTCGTAGTCGGCGGCGGTGTGCTTGTCGTCAAAGGGGACCCGGAAGCCGGGATGGTAGCCAATGCCGAAGGGCAGAGCCTCCTCGTCCAGATTCTCCACCGTCAGGGTGTGGTGGACCTTGTCTCCCTCCAGGGTGAAGGTGGACAGAAGCCGGAAATCATAGGGGAACTGCTTCCGGGTCTCGTCATCGCTTTCCAGAGCCAGCTCCAGATAGCCGGGGTCGGACCACACCAGGGTGTGCTCCAGGTTCCGGGCGAAGCCGTGCTGCCTGGCGGGGTAATCCGCCCCCTTGGCATGGATGGTGTCTCCCACCACCTTGCCGCAATAGGGGAACAGCACCGGGGCATGGAATCCCCAGACCTCCGGGTCTGCCTGCCACATATGCTCCACCCCGTCGCACTTACGGACCAGGGAGACGACCTCCGCGCCCTTGGAGCTGACGGTGAGCTTCAGATATTCGTTTTCCAATGTGTATTCCATGGTTAGCCTCCTTATTTCACAAGGGCGAAATACGCCAGTACGATCACGCCCAACACAATACGGTACACGCCGAAGACGGAGAAGGAATGGTTGCGCACGTAGCTCATAAGTCCGCGGATCACCAGCAGGCTCACCAGGAAGGACACGGCGCAGCCGATGAGCAGGACGGCCAGCTCCCCTCCGGCAAAGCCCACGCCGGTGAGGAAGAACTTGAGGAGCTTAATGCCGCTGGCCCCCAGCATGGTGGGGATGGCCATAAAGAAGCTGAACTCCGCCGCGGCGGAACGGCTGGCACCCAGGAAAATGCCGCCCAGGATGGTGGAGCCGGACCGGGAGGTACCTGGGATCAGGCTCAGGCACTGGAAGAGGCCGATGCCGATGGCGGTGCGGTAATCCATCTGATTCACGTCCTGGATGGCCAGGTGCCGCCCGTGATACATCCGCTCCACCAGGATAAAGGCCACACCGTAGAGGATCAGCATGGCCGCCACCACGGTGCTGGTGTGCAGGTTTGCATCCATCCAGTCGTCAAAGAGCACACCCACCAGGCCGGAGGGAATGATGGAGACCACCACCTTGGCCCACAATTGCCAGGTGTCCTTCTTCTCCTGGGAGGACTTGCTGGGGGAGAAGGGGTTCAGCTTGTGGAAAAACAGCACCACCACAGCCAGAATAGCCCCCAGCTGGATGACCACGTCAAACATGCTCTTGAATTCTTCGGATACGTTCAGGGCTACCAGCTCATTCAGCAGGATCAGATGCCCTGTAGAGCTCACCGGCAGCCACTCCGTCACGCCCTCTACAATGCCGAAGAGGACGGCTTTTAATAATTCGATCATAAGGTTACCTCGCAAAACGCAGATTTTGGCTTACCCGTTATAATAACGGATTTGGAAGAGTTTTGCAATAGGGGGGTGGTCAAATCTCTGTAAAAGTCCCTTAAAACGCGATCCGGAAAATCAGCGCCACGGCGCACAGGACAATGGCCAGCGGCACATAGACATAGCGCCCCAGGGCGTACCAGCCCGTCCCGTGGGGCTTGTCGGTTCCCAGATTGACGGCGGCCAGCAGGTCCTCTTTTTTGACCACATAGAACCAGGTGACTGCCCCGAGGGTCGCGCCGATGGGGATGATATAGATGGATACCAGGTCCATCCAGGGGCCCCACTTGGCGATGGGCTCCATGCCCAGGCCCAGCCCCAGGCAGGCGGCGCAGAGGATGACCAGCACGGCCTGACGGCTGAGCTTGGGGAAGCGGTGCAGCAGAGACTCCGCCACGGCCTCAAACATATTCTGTAGGGAGCTGACTCCGGCAAAGAGCATGGCCACATACAGAATCACCGCAAACAGCTGCCCAAAGGGGATATCCTGGAGAATGGCGGGCAGCGTGACGAACAGCAGCGAGGGACCGGCACCCACATCCAGCCGGTAGGCAAAGCAGGCGGGGATGATGACCACAGCCGCCACCATGGCCGCCAGGGTATCAAAGATGGCGGTGTGCCGGGCGACTCCGACCACATCCTCTTCCTTGGACAGGTAGGCTCCATAGACGATCATGCCGCTGCCGGTGACAGACAGAGAAAAAAAGGCCTGGCCCATGGCCCAGATCCACACCTGGGGATTTTTCAGGGCCGTCCAATCCGGGGCAAGCAAAAACCGGTAGCCGGAGACCGCCCCAGGCAGCAGCGCCACCCGGGCCGCCAGCACCAGGAAGATCAGGAAAAACAGGGGCATCATGACTTGATTGGTCTTTTCAATGCTTTTGGGCCCCAGATACAGAGTCAGCAGCGTGCCCGCCACCACAATGACGTGATACACCGCTACAGAATAGGGGGCACCGGAAAAAACGGCAAACCAGGCCGCCGTATCTCCCGTCAGCATGACTCCGGTGAGGGAATCCGTCAGAGCCTTCAGTACATAGCTGATGATCACCGCGTACCCCAGAGCAATGCACAGCGACCCGGCCAGGGGCAGCCAGCCCAGGACCTTTCCGATTTTCCCCAGGCCCCGGCTTTCCCAGCCCTTTTCATAGGTCCCCAAGGTGCCTGTACCGGCCCAGCGGCCCATAGCAAACTCCGTGGGCAGGGCCACAGAGCCAAACAGGGCCACAAACACCAGATAGGCCACCAAAAAGGCTCCGCCGCCGTTGGCCCCCAGCTTGTTGGGGAATCCCCACACATTGGCCATTCCCACAGCCGACCCCACCGAGGCCAGAATAAACCCCCAGTGGCTGGCAAAATGCTTCGTATGCTTTTCCATGGGTGCCTCCTCCAATTGTTTTGTGTTCAGTATAGCAGATTTTTCCCCAGGCGTAAAGGAGAAAAGTCCCTGCCCTCCAAATGGAGAAGGCAGGGGCTTTGTCATAGATACAGTACGCCTAAGGGACCGCATGGTATGCGGCGTAAGTCGTCATTTGACGGAAAAATTCCGCCCCTTTTACCGCGCACATATCCGGGTCCAGTCTGCCGGGCAGAGCCTCCAGGCATAAGTAGCCGGTATAACCGGCGTTTTTCAGGAGCCGGTAATATCGGGCCATGTCCAGGTGGCCCATTCCAGGAGGCAGACGATTGGAATCCAAAAAATGGATGTGTTTTGTGTAGGGGAGAGACTCCAGAAGCATCCGCTCTATATCCGCATCCTCAATATTCATGTGGAACAAATCATTCATCAGATAGATGGGCAGGCCAGATCTTCGGATGAAATCCAAGCCCTCATTCACCGAAAGAATGGTGTTGATCTCATACCGGTTGATGGGTTCCAGCAACAGAGGTACTCCCAAAGGCTGAGAGATCCCCAGGACCTGGACGCAGCTCTCTACAAACCGCCTCTCAAAGTCTTCCATGGCTTCCCCTTGCGGTTTGCTTCCCCGGACCAGACCAATGGAAACCATGGCACCTGCGTCTGCCGCAAAATCTACGATTTCTCCGATCCGGCGGACACACTCCTCGCGGATGTTTTTTTCGGCGGCTCCCAGATACAGTCCCTCTCCTGCCAGGGCCGCCGGCATGACAGCCCCGATGCCCAGGCCATACTGACGCAACAGTGCCAATGTCCGGCGAGTATCCGCTGAGGCAGGATCCTTTACAAAAAGGTCTACGCCATCGTAGCCAAGCTCCTGGATCCTGGAAATGTTTTGTTCAGTCCCGCCAGAGAAAAGGGCCGGCATACCCGGTGGTGCCGGAAAAACAGAAAGAGAAACGGAGGTCTTCATGTTTGGTCTCCTACTTGGTCTGATAGAAATAGGCCTCAGCACCGTGCTTGCGCAGGAAATGCTTATCCAAGGCAAACGGCTCCAGCTGGGTCGGATGGGATGTCAGCAGCTCCGTCAGAAGAGCCATTTTGGAGAGCTCCTCCAAAATAACACTGTTCTCCACAGCGGCAGTGGCATCTGCCCCCCAGGTAAAAGGACCGTGACCTGCCGCCAGGACTCCGAATACTTGCATCGGGTCTATGCCCCGGCTTTCGAAGGTGTCTACGATTACATTGCCGATATTGGCCTCATAGTTCCCTTTCACATCCTCGGGGATCATCCCTCGGGTGCAGGGGATGCAGCCGTAGAAGTGGTCGCCGTGGGTGGTTCCGTATACCGGAATGTCTCGGCGGGCCTGGGCCCAGGCTGTGGCAAAGGTCGAGTGGGTGTGGGCAATGGCACCGATTTTAGGAAATCTGCGGTACATTGCCAGGTGGATATCCAGGTCTACCGAGGGCAGCAGTTTCCCTTCCACGGTTTTTCCATCCATATCTACTACGGACATATCCTCTGGCTCCAACTGTGCGTACTCGATTCCTCGGGGCTTGATGATCACCAAATTGCGCTCCCGATCAATGACGCTGACGTTGCCCCAGGTGTAAATCACCAGGTTTCGGCGCACCAATTCCAGGTTGGCGTCATATACCTGCTGTTTGGTTTCGTCCAGTTTCATATGGCAGCCCCCTTACAGGAAGGACTTGAAAGGCAGATTGGGTTCGTCCGTAAAGGCATCGTGGAAGCCTCGGTCAAACATAAACCGCTTCTTATCCTTGTCCCGAGGGTATATATACTGGCCGCCTACCTGCCAGATATACACATGGAACTGATAGTCCAGCCGGGGAGCCTTAAACTGATAGAGATATTCGATCTCCGAAGGGTCTGCTAGCATATTGTTCCACACATCGTAATGAAAAGGAATGACTACCTTGGCACGCAGATTTTCCGCCATCCGCAGCACATCGGAAGAAGTCATTTTGTCCGTCAGTCCCGGAGGATTCTCCCCAAAGGAGGCCAGGGCTACATCGATGTCATAATCCCGGCCATGTTTAAAATAGCCGTTGGAGAAATGGGAGTCACCGCTGTGATACAGGGTGCCGCCAGGGGCCTTGATCACGTAGCTCACCGCCCGGTCGTCCATATCCGTGGGGCATACGCCCTCTGCCTTTTCCGGAGCAGGGCAGGTGATCAGGGCGGTCCGGTCAAAGGAGTCCACCGCTGTGATTTCCAGGTCTTTGATCCGGATCACATCTCCGGGGCGGACTTCCCGAATACGGTCTTCCGGTACCCCCCACTCCCGCCAGATATTGCAGCTGAATTTTGGACCGATAAAGGGAACATCGGTAAAATTCTGGCAGATTGCGGCTGCCACGTATTGATCAATGTGGTCTCTATGGAAATGGGTGGACAGCACCGCATCGATTTTCTGGATCTCGTAAGGATCGATCACCATGGGAATATTTCGGGTGTTTGGCTGGTAGGTGGGACCGCCGTTCATACGGTACATCTGGAAATTCTTTCCCTGGCTGTAGGGAAAATCCCAGGCGTGTTTGCCCCGCTTCCCAGTGCCCAGCCATAGATCAATGCAGATATTGGCATTCCCCGGGGTTTTTACCCAGATACCTGTGCAGCCCAGCCACCACATGGCAAAGTTATTTGCCGGTACAACCGTGTCGTCGATCTCTTCGTTGAGCCAAGTGCCCCATTCCGGGAAGCAATTGTTCTTCCAGACCTCCTTGGTGACTCTGCTCAGGTCACCGTTTCCGGAGTTGTCGTTAAAGCCTGCCATAGTCGCGCTCCTTTTTCGTGGTTGTAATCTGGTTGTAAAGTGGTAATACCAATTAGCCTTTACGTGATTATATAGAGAATCGGGGATTCCGTCAATAGTTTTGCTGAAATTTTCCAAGTTGCACAGTTTTCGACCTTTGCAAATGTGAATAATCACGAAAAAAGCCTTCTATTTCTTTAAAAATTTTGCGTATACATGGGAAAAGAGTTGACTTTTTTCTGTGTTTCGTTACAATAAAAATTGGTCATACATCTATACCAGTTGAGAAGACGTAAAAAGCGAGGAGTTTGTGTATGGAGCACATCATTGAAAAAAAGAACTATAGCGACCAGGTTTTTGATTATCTTTTTGAGGAGATCAAGGCCGGACGCATGAAGCCGGGAGATAAGCTGCCAAATGAACGGGACTTGAGTCAGGCCTTGGGTGTCAGCCGTCCCTCTCTGCGGGAGGCCTTGCGGGCCATGACTCAGCTGGGACTGGTCACCACCCGTCACGGGGGCGGCACTTACATCAACACCTATGATGAAATGTACCTCATGTCCGTGCTCCGCTATATTACGGTTATCTCCGACGATCTGCTGATGGACCTGATCCAGGTCCGAAAGACCCTGGAGGCGGAGGCTACCCGATTGGCAGCCCAGAACGCTACAGAAGAGGATCTGAAAAAAATAGAGCACTTCGCTTTGGAGAGGCAGTCTCTCTGCGCCCGATACAGGGACGATTTGAAAGCGGTACGGGAGGAACTGAATGCCCTGGACTATGATTTCCACAAAAGCATTGCGGAAGCATCCAAAAACAAAGTGATTGCGGCGTTCATTCTCAGCATCCACTCTACCTTCACGGAGCATCAAAATCGGGTATCCGCCCGGGCGCAAATTGCCGATCAGGTGAACAAGCTTCACTTGGAAATTGTGGAGGCTCTAAAAAAACGGGACCAGAAGCTGGCCAAGACGCTCATGTATGAGCATCTGCAAATGGTGGAGGACTCCCTCTCTTCTGTGATTTCTGCTCAAAAAGGCAGCTGAGAAATTGTGAACTATACCGTCATTGACAAAGTTCCGTATGGAAGATATACTATGGTTAACTGGTAAGACCAATTAGCCTAAATTGACAAAACCAGACGGAGGAAACCAATATGAAACATACAAAGCTCAGATTTCTGGCAACAGCCCTTGCCGCTGTATTGCTGCTGACCGCCTGCGCAGGCGGTGCCGCCTCCACGCAGACCACCGCCCCCGCATCGAAGATCGCTGAGACCCAAACCGGGGTAGCTTCTGAGGAGACCCAACAGTGGGTTCCCACCAAGGATATCACCTTTGTCGTACCCTATGAGGCTGGTGGAAACAGCGATATTCCCGCCAGAATTTTCGCAAAATACATGAGCAATTACGCAGATGTGTCCGTAAATGTCACCAATATCGAAGGTGCCGGCGGACGGACCGGTGCCCAGCAGGTCATGGAAATGGATGCTGACGGCTCCGTCATATTGATGCAGCCCGTTGCCTACCCGATGCAGCACTCCATGGGTGTTGCCAGCTTTACCTACGAGGATTTTGAGCCTGTAGGCCAGTGGCTGGATTCCTGTCTGGCGCTGGTAGTCAATTCCAGCTCCGGTATTGAGAATCTGGAGCAGTTTATCGCCAAGGCCAAGGAGACCCCCGGCGCGGTAAAGCTGGGCAGCGTCAGCGGTACTCTGCCTATGTTTGCCGCCATGTATTTGCAGCAGCAAAGTGGAGCGGAGTTCAATCTGGTAGACCTGTCCCACAACAAAGCCCCGGAGCTGATGAGCAACCGTGTAGATGCCTATATTGACGGCTTCGGTGCCGTGAAGCAGTACGTAGATAGCGGGGAATTTACCTGCATTGCTCTGTTTACCGATACTGACCTGGAGGGCTATGAGCAGCTGGACACCCTGGCGGAGCTGGGCTACAGCGGCTATGAGTACCTGAAGCAGTCCTTCGGTATGTGGGCACCCAAGGGCACCCCCGCCCAGGCCGTAGCCTATATCAACAATGTGATGAAGCAGGCTGCCGAAGATCCCGCCTGTCAGGAGGAACTGAAGGCTGCCGGTTTTGCCGCCGCCTATATGACCGTGGAGGACTATACCTCCTTTATGGCTGACACCTATGCCAAATTCCAGGAGGCTGCCGCCGGTTTGGCTGGCTGATCTGCCTATGGGAGAATTGATTTTCAATGCACTGTTGGCAGTGGTCGGCGTGGTCCTCTATGTCATGACCTACAGCTTTCCCACCAGCATCTTTGACAAATCCGGAGGTGCCGGAATGTACCCCCGGCTTGTCATCATTGCACTGATGATCCTGCTGGCCGTCCGCACCCTCCAGATCCTAAAGTCCCCGGAGGAAAAGCAATGCAAATTTATCTTTTTTGAGATGTTTCACGGCCCACGGCTGATTTATATCCTGACGACTCTGGCATATTTTCTTCTAGTCAAACAAATCGGCTTTATCATCTGCACCGCCATCTATCTGATAGGAATGATCCTCTACCTTTGGGCTTTGCAGGAGCAGAAGCGTCCCTCTCGGCAAATGGCAGCCATTGTCGCGGCTGCTGTGATTCCCAGCGTAGTGGCACTGGATTGGCTGTTCTGCGAGGTCATGGGTGTCCTGCTTCCGGCAGGCATTCTGGGATTTTAGGAGGCCTTTATGCTGCAAACTATTTTATCCGTCCTAAAACCGGATGTTCTGCTGCTGGTTTTGGCAGGCATTGCCATTGGCAATATCTTCGGCTGCGTCCCTGGACTCAATGCCCCCATTGCTGTGGCGCTGGCGCTGCCAATCACCTTCCTGCTGGATACGATCCCGGCCATGGCCCTGATCCTAGGCTTGTACTTTGGAGCTACCTCCGGTGGACTGGTCTCCGCCATTCTTCTGCGGATCCCCGGCACTGCCTCCAATGTGGCAACCTGCTTTGACGGCTACCCTCTGGCACAAAAGGGCCAGGCTGCTGATGCAATGTCCTATGGTGCCTTCGCCAGCTTTTTCGGGGGAATTTTCAGCTCTATTATACTGCTGGCCCTTGCGCCGGTGCTGGCCAAGGTGGCTGTGGCCTTTGGCCCCTGGGAATTTTTTGGCACGGCCCTACTCTCGCTGGTACTGGTCAGCGTGATGATGGGGGACAAGATGCTGAAGAGCTTTATTGTTATCTGCATCGGCCTTTTGATGAAATGTGTAGGCCTCAGCCCCGTGGACAGTGTGGCCGTCCGCTATACCTTCGGCATCCGCTCTTTGGAGGCAGGGTTCAACCTGGTGGTGGTGATCATCGGCGTCTTTGCCATACCGGAGGTTATCAGTACCGTTGGAAAGCTGCACCAGAAGGTGACTACCTCTAAAATTGAAAAGAAGTTCTTCTACATTCCGAAATGGAAGGAAATCAAGGAAAATCTGGGGGTTATGCTCAGCAGCAGCGTCATCGGCACCATCATTGGTATTATCCCCGGCATGGGCGGCGGTGCCGCCAGCCTGATTTCCTATGAGCAGGCAAAGAAAACTTCCAAGCATCCGCAGACCTTTGGCACAGGTGAGCCGGCAGGCATTTTCTCCTGCGAAAGCGCCAACAACGCCGTGACCGGCGGAGCGCTGATTCCCATGCTGTCGCTGGGGGTCCCCGGGGACACTGTGGCATCGGTTATCATGGGTGCCCTGCTTTTGCAGGGAGTGACCCCTGGACCGTTGCTCAGCATGAACAATCCAGAGCTATTCCGTGCCATCCTGGCCATTGCCTTTATTGCAAATATTATTATGTTCCTGTATCAGGCTTCCACCATTCGGCTGATGGCTCAAATCGCCCGTATTCCCAAGGCGATACTCATGCCAATCATTACCGTATTTTGCCTGACCGGTACCATCAGTATCCGCAACAATATGTTTGATCTTGTGTATGTGATGCTGATTGCTTTCCTGGGCTACCTTTTCGACAAGAACGGATACCCCTTTGCTCCCTTCATTCTGGCAAATGTCCTGGGAGATACATTGGAATCCAACCTTCGCCGGGCGATCATGTATTACGGAACTTTTGGAAACTGCTGTAGGCAAATCTCCATTGGCACCGTATTCTTCTTCCTGGCCGTGCTGCTTCCTGTCTGCGCCGTTGTTCTGCGGGCCAGAAAGAAAGCAGCTGTCTCCAAGCCGGAGCACAGCTCCAGCGATTAGCGAGTCCCAATCGATGAAAATTCCCCCGCTTTGCAGCCGCAAAGCGGGGGAATTCATTACCCGGAGATTGTTATATCGTCACAGTCGGCGCATTCTCCGGGGCGGCAAAGCCGGATCCAGTTATGGCTATCTATGACGGGGGGAGACTCCGGCGGAAGCGGGCCGCTGGGGCTTCTCCGGCAGGACCGGCGTATTTCCGCCCATATCGCCACCGGCACTCATCCCCAGTGAATATGGAATCCTGGGCTGTCGCTGTCTTTGGGGGCGTAGTAGCAGTAGATCACGCCGCCGGTGTAGTCCTTTTTGGAATCGTATTCGTAGTCGCCGCAGCAGGAGATGGTCACGCCGGAATCCTTGGCGGTGCCCTTGCCGTAGGGGCTGGGGGCCGTCCAGGTCAGGTCGCCGTTGCCGTCGTAGTAGAGGGGATTGGCGGCTGTGGCTTCTGTGGCGGAGCGGCCCTCGATGAGCTTGCCTGTATTGTAGGCCGTGGTAAAGAGCGCTTCGGCGCTGTGCATGGCCACCGCATCGGCGTTTTCCCGATTCTTTTCCTGATATTGGCCGAAGGCCGGGTAGGCGATAGCCATCAATGCCACGATGCAGCCAATGACGATGAGCATTTCCAGCAGGCTAAAGCCTTTAGTTTTCCTCATGTTGCTGCTCCTTTCCTGCATTTATGGATTCCAGCAAAGCGGGAAGCTCCGAAAGGCTGCCGATCTGCCAGGTGGGAGTGTATGCTTCGGGGGCGGAATTCCCCTGGGGATTGACCCAGCAGGTGCGCATCCCGGCCCGGATGCCTCCCAGAATATCGGAGCTCAGGCTGTCGCCCACCATCAGGGCCTTTTGGGGGGCATAGCCGGGGATCCTCTCCGCGCAGGCATCGAAAAAGGCTTTGGAGGGCTTGTTGACCCCCAGGTCCTGGGAGACGAAGACCTGCTCGAAATAGGGATAGAGTCCGGCGCTGGTGAGTCGGCTGTGCTGGACCGAGGCGGTGCCGTTGCTGGCCAGGAAGAGCCGGTAGCGCCCCCGGAGGGCATCCAGAGCCTCCTTGGCCCCGGGGAGAAAGTAGTGGCCGATGCCCAGGTTATGCTCGTAGCACTTGGCCACCTCTTTGGGGTCTGCCGGGACACCCATTTCCTGGAACAGGACCTGAAAGCGCCCGGTCAGTACCTGGTCCCGGGTGATCTCCCCCCGCTCCAGCATTTCCCAGTGCTGCCGGTTGATGACGTGATACCGGTCCAGGACGGCCTCTGTGGGGGCCAGGCCGAAGGAGCGGAAGGTTTTGGAAACGGCCAGCCGCTCCGCCTTGTGGAAGTCCAGAATGGTATCATCCAGGTCTAAAAACAGAATTTCGATCATTTTTCTCTCCGCGCCCCAATGGCATTGGCGATTTTTCCGAATTCGGGGATGCCCAGGGTCTCCCCCCGGACATTCTCCGGGAAACCGCATTCTTTCAGTATTTCCTCCGCTCCGGTCTTCCCCAGCTCCGCAAAGCCGGAGGCCAGGCCGTTGCTCAGCTTCTTGCGCCGCATGGCAAAGCTGGCCCGGACCACCCGGAAAAAGATATCCCTATCCCGGATATCCCAGGGCCGGACCTGCCGGCGGCTCAGGGTGATGACCCCGGAGGTCACCTTGGGCTGGGGCAGGAAGCAGTGGGGGGGCACATCGAAGAGGTACTCCGGCTCCGCGTAATACTGGCAGAATAGGGAGAAAGCGCCGTAGTCCCCGGTGCCGGGCTTGGCGGCGATCCGCTGGGCCACCTCCTTCTGGACCATAACGGTGACGGAGTCGAAGCAGTCCGCCTCCAGCAGGGCCGAGAGAATGGGGGTGGTGATATAGTAGGGCAGATTGGCGCAGGCCATGGGCCGCAGCCCGGAGAATTTCTCCCGCACCAGGGCGGGGATATCCTGCTTCAGCACATCTCCCCAGAGGATCTCCAGATTTTGGAATTCTCCTACAGTCTCTCTCAGAATGGGCTCTAAGCGGGTGTCTACCTCTACGGCGCAGACCTTTCCCGCCCGCAGGCACAGCTGCTGGGTCAGGGGGCCGATCCCGGGGCCAATCTCCAGAACCCCCGCCTCCCTGTCCACACCGGCTTCCTCGGCGATGGAGGCTGGGACCCAGGGGGCAATGAGGAAGTTCTGCCCCTTGGCCTTGGAAAAATGGAAGCCATGGGCCCCCAAAAGGGGCTTCATTACCTGAATATCACAAACATTGACCATATATTTTTCGCCTTTCCGTACATTGGCATTTCAAAAAACCATTATACCACAGGCAAGCGGCCTTTGACAATCCCCGGATTTGCAGGGATCCGCCGGAAACCTGGCCGTATTTACTCATGTGAAAACAAGGTCTCCGCGGAAAACCCGGATTTTCCGCGGAGACCTTGTTTAGCCATTTTTCGCTTTGGGACACTTGGCGTTTCTGGGGATGAACCAGGGGCAGCAGGGGGCTGCTTGAATGGCACCGGGAATCTTACCCTGCTGGCACCAGCGACTGACGGTATTGCGGGGATATCCCCAGACTTTGGACGCTTCTTCGGTATCCATATAGCGGGATAACAGGCTTTCGGGCATGGGCCGTCCTCCCTTGAAGCTATTAGAAATGGATTCACACATATTATACATGTTATGCACAGAAATGTCAAGTATTGTTGATGTATGTATGAAATTATATGAAATTGGTATCAAAAAGTTGAAAAAATAGGAAATCATCATAAAAATGACAAAAGCCACAGAACGGAGAATAAAATCTTGTGCATTTTGCAAAAGGATTCTTTTCGTAAATTTTCCTCTTGACAAATGCATAGAGTAGTGCTATTGTATTAATACACTAATACAGCGACACAAGGAGGAACCTATGAACTGGAAATTTTCCGGGGACCGTCCGGTGTATCAGCAGATCTGCGAGCTGATCCGGGGGGCAGTGCTCACCGGGGAGCTAAAGCCGGGGCAGCGGATCCCGTCGGTGCGGGAGATCGCGGCCCAGGCCCAGGTAAACCCCAATACGGTGCAGCGAGCCCTCAGCGAATTGGAGCGGGAGGAGCTGCTCCGGTCCGGCGGCACCAGCGGACGGACGGTAACAGAAGACGAAGGAATCCTCACCGCCTTGCGGGAGGATACGGTCATGGCTCTGGCCAGGGAGTGCGCGGAGAAATTCAAGGTCTTCGGCGTGACCCCGAGCCAGGCGGCGGAGCTGCTGCGGCAGCTGGATAAGGAGGAAAACTGATTATGGAAAACGCGGTATTGCGCTCCCAAGGCCTGACAAAGCGCTACGGAAGCAAACTAGCCCTGGACAACCTGGACCTGACGCTGCCAGAAGGGAAGATCATCGGTCTGCTGGGCCCCAACGGCAGCGGCAAGACCACCTTTATCAAACTGGCGGCGGGGCTGCTGTCTCCCACGGCGGGATCGGTCACCGTCTGCGGCAAGCCCATCGGCCCGGACAGCAAGGCCATGGTGTCTTACCTGCCGGATAAGACCTATTTTAACAAGCAGCAGAAGATCCGGGATCTGCTGACCCTGTTCCAGGACTTTTATGATGACTTCGACCGGACACGGGCGGAGGAAATGCTGCGGGAACTGCAGATCGACCTGGAGGCCAAGCTGAAGACCCTGTCCAAGGGCAATCAGGAGAAGGTCCAGCTGGTGCTGGTCATGTCCCGAAGAGCCCGGCTCTATCTGCTGGATGAGCCCATCGGCGGGGTAGACCCGGCGGCCCGGGACTACATCTTAAATACCATTATTTCCAATTACGACCCCAGCGCCACGGTGCTGATCTCCACCCACCTGATCGCTGACGTGGAGCGGGTGCTGGACGAATTCCTGTTCCTCTACGAGGGCAGGGTGATCCGCCAGGGCACCGCGGACCAGGTGCGGGAGGAGACGGGGAAGTCCCTGGATGAACTGTTTCGGGAGGTTTTCAAATGTTTGCCAAATTGCTGAAATACGAGTGGCGGTCCAGCCGGAAGACCATCGCCACCCTCTGTGCCGTGATCCTGATTTCCGGCTTGCTCATCGGCTCCGGCGCCTTTGCCATGGTCCGCTGGGACAGCCTCACCGACGGCTCAGAGGTGCTGGGGACCATTGTGGTGCTGCTGATGTCCATGTGCATCATGGCCGTGGCCGTTTCCTGCGCCGCCAGCGTGTTTTATGTCCTGTGGCGGTTTTATAAAAGCCGGTTCACCGAGGAAGGGTACCTGACCTACACTCTGCCTGTGAATAACCATTTCCTCATCCTGTCCAGTCTGCTCATGAGTGCTCTGGAGATCCTGCTGGTGCTCCTGGCCGCCGGTGTGGCGGTGGCCCTGGCTCTGGGGATCTTCTCTCTGAGCCTGCCCTGGAAAGATATCGGCCCGGAGACCTGGAAGGCCGTCGCCTGGGTCCTGGGAGAGCTGGGAAATGAGCTGGCCAACCACGGAAAGGACATCCTCCTGCTTCTTATGACCGCCATTCTGGGCGGCATCAGCACCCTGATCATGCTCATGCTCTCCGTGACCGTCGGTGCCATTGTGGCCAAGAAGCACCCCATTTTGATGGCCGTTGTGGTCTTCTATGGCATCGGGATCCTGCGGTCCGTGCTGAACGTAGTGGGCCTGATTACCGGCGGAGAGGAGGCCGTATACAGTGCGCTGACCGTGATGAACATCAGCTCCCTGGTGACCATCGGCGCGGGATACGCCCTCATCTACTGGCTGACCGGCAAGAAGCTGAATCTGACGTAAATAAGTGGAATCTGCGCACCAGACGGAATGGCTGGTGCGCAGATTTTTTAACAAATATATTAGTGGACAAAAGGAAAAAGACCAGGGCCAGCGGTGAGCCGGTCATGGTCCACCTTACTGGTCAAAATTCTCGTTTTATGATATACTATAATAAATATTTCCCCAGGAGGCCGTGCGATGTCCGTCTGTTCCCACTCATCCATTTCCATCGCCATCTGCGATGATGAATCAAATGCTTTAACTGAAATAGAATCCATAACAAAAGAACTGTTGGCAGCAGAGAAAATCTCCTGCGGTATCTCCAAATTCAGGGATGCTGCGTCTTTGCTGTCTGCGGTTGAGGGTGGAGCAGCCTTTGACATTCTGCTTTTGGATGTGATGATGGAACATCTGAATGGGATGGAACTTGCCGCCGCTCTTCGGAAGCAAGGGAACGATGCGGCAATTATCTTTATTTCCTCAAACCGGGATATGGCTCTTTTGGGATATGAGGTTTCAGCAGTCCGTTATCTGGCAAAGCCTATCCGGCGAGAAAAGCTGCAAGAGGCGCTGCTGTACTGCTATAACAAGCAGTTGATGCAAAAAGAAATCCTGCTGCCGACCCCGGAAGGACAGCGCAGGATTTTGGTGTCGGATGTGATTTACATAGAACCCTGGGGGCGCGGGACACGTCTGATCCTGCCCAGTGAGGAATGTAAGTCTAATGTGAAAATATCCGCATTGGAACAAATGCTCCCAAAAGACAAGTTTGTGTTTTGTCACCGGACACTGCTGGTTCATCTGGCGTTTGTCCAGTCCATCCGGTATTGTGAACTGACTCTCAAAACGGGACAAACCCTGCCTGTCAGTAAATACCGGCAAGCAGAAATAAAGGAGAGTTTTCTGCGCTATCTGCGGGACTGATCGAGCAGGATGGCAATGGTAACGCAGTAAGAGCCAGGCAGCCGTTCCGCCTCCATCAAATCCCCGTGTCGTTTTACAATCTGCTCTATGATTTTTAATCCCAGACCGTGCTGCGGCACGGTCTCTTTTTTTGCCCTTTTTTCCACAGCATCCGCTGTAGCTGCGTTCTCACAGACGAATACAAAGAATCCGTCCTTTTGGTGCAAATCCAGACGGAGGAACGGTTTTTCCGAAAGGCTGGCAGCGCGGATGGCATTGTCCAGCAGGTTCATCATTAGGGCGCACAGTTCCGCATCGGTCAGCGGCAGGGATTCCGGCGCATCAGACCGAACCACTTCGACCGCGATCCCCTTACCAGTGGCTTCTCCCAGCTTCGCGTTGAGCAGAATATCCATCGTCCGATTCCGGCTCTGCACCACCGGAGAAACATCCTGCTGCTGTCCAATGAGTTCGTCCAGATAGGCAGCGGTCGCTTTGTCCGAGGTGCTTTGCCGCAGGAAGGTCAGATGCTTCGCCATGTCGTGGCGGAGCATCATCACTTCCTCCTGATGGCGGCACAGATTCTCAAACCCGGACTGCGCCAGTTCATACCGCTGCGCCAGCAGCCTGCTTTCGGTACGGCGGGCGATCTCTCCCGCAACCAGCTCCAGCAGGGCGGACAAAATCGCGGCGGGCATTGTGAGCGCCATCAGCTTCCAGAGGAAGTACCCCTGCGCCCCAAGAGAAAGCTGCTGCCCCACCTCCTGCCGCAAGGAGGGAACCGCCAGCATCCAGACCAGAAAAACAGCCAGGCCCAGTGCTGCCAGCGGACAGAAAAAGCGGGAAAAAGAACGGTGCTTGTTCCACTCCCAGACCATACAGCCCAGGCTGCAAATCAGCCCGACCAGTCCCAGCCATTCAGGGATACTTGCCCATAGAAAACCTACCTGTTGATTGACGTTTGGAACGGCAGAAATCAGTACAGCGGCTCCTTGCAGACTGGTCAGAACTCCGCAAACCATGCGCCGTTTCCCGGACACTCGGCTTGCCAGAAACAGGAGCAGGACTGTAAGGGAGAGCAGCCGGGAAAGGCTGGCAATATCCACCGGCAAGACCCCAAAGTAGGCATAGGTAAAGCTGGACATGGCAATCTGCCAGGTACTCCATAAAAAGGCAGTCAGGGATAGAAAAGGCAGGCTCCAATCTGCCTTACCTGAGAAAAGCTGCCACAAAAAGGCGGTCAGCAGGAGAACGCCTGTCCCGAAACAGAGGGCGGCGGGAATGGCGGTTTGGAAACTCTCGGAGATCAGCCCACTTTCATAGGAGTATCCGCAGTAGAGCTGAATCGAACAGGGCCAGACGGTAGGGTCTGCTTCAGGCTCCTGCTTTTCCCCCAAGCCGGTGGACTGGGCGATGGTCAGGGTCTTGCCCACATAGTCCGGCGGGAGGGAAAGTACAATCGGCTCGGTTCTGTCCCAATCCAGCATTGGGAGACGCAGATAGCCGATGCGGTTGTCCTGCTCCGGGCAGTCGGTGTAAAGCAGCTCGCCGTCCAGAAACACCGCCACGCTGCGGTTGGCTGTGTCCAGCCGCAAGGTGGGGCTGTCCATTGTTTCCGTCAGCGGACGGGAATAGTAAAAGGTCTGCCCCGCTTCTTGCAGGCCGGTGAAACCGCCTGTTCCATCTGGGGTCAGCGGTACGGCCTGCTCCCTCTCCTGAGTAAAAACCGACCAGCCTTTCTGGTCGTATTTCCAACCCTCCGGGATAGCTTCCCCTTCCCAGCCTAAAGATAAGTCATAAGAAGCGTCCTCCATCGGAACGGTATAGGTAAACAGCACGAGGCCGAAAAACAGGCAGAGTGCAAGGCAAACTGCCAGAGCGAACATACAAAACAGGCTGCGTGGTATGGTTTTCTTCAATCGTTTCACCTCATAAAATGGATTCTTTTCATAAGCATACCCCGAAAGAGAACAAGTGTCAATCTGTTTTACCGTCCATTCGCGCAGAAAAACGTCCACTCGTGCAAACCCTATTGATTTGAGATGGGTTTCTTTCTATAGTGGAGGATAAGAAGAAAGGAGAGGGTAGAATTGCCGGATATTTTAGTAGTACGTACAGAGAAAAAATACAGCATCTCACCGTGCCAGCGCAGCACGCTCCTCTATCGGCTGAAGCCGGTCATGGATCTGGATCAGCACAGCGGCCTGGATGGCTATATGGTGCGTTCACTGTACTTTGACAGCATTTATGACAACGATTACTTTGACAAGGTGAGCGGCCTGGAAATGCGGAAGAAAGTGCGGCTGCGCATCTATGCCCCGGAGCAGCAAACCGTTAAATTGGAGCTGAAGCAAAAGCAAGGCAGCGCCCAGAAGAAAATCAGCCTTGTCATTTCAAGAGATTTGGCGGAAGAAATGATGGGCGGGCAGTATAGCGGCCTACTGGAGCTTGGCTCTGATACGGCCATGATGTTTTACCGGATTCTGGAAACAGGCCTGTACCGGCCCCAATGTATCATTGAGTACAACCGCATCGCCTTTGCGGAGGAAAGCAACGACATCCGGATCACGGTGGATTCAGATATCGGCATGAGTCCTTTTTGTGAGCGGTTTTTTGACCGGGAGGTCAGCTATATTCCAGTCAGAAAAGAACCGGTATTAGAGGTGAAATACAACAGATTTTTATTGAGCAGCATCAAGCGGGTTTTAGACTTTGCGGATTCCACAGAACTGGCCATCAGCAAATATGCCATGTCCCGGCAGGTTCTGGGAATGTAACCAATAGAAACGTAAATTTACGGAGGTATAGAACGTGAAAGAGTTTATTATGCAGTATTCCCAGGAAGTGGTTCAGGAGCTTACGGTAGAGCGGATCGTGCTGAACATGGTGGTGGCCCTGGTGGTGGGGCTGGTGATCTACTTATCCTACCGGTTTTCCCACTCCGGCGCGGTATACAGTGCCAGATTCAATGTGTCCCTGCTGATGATGACCCTGATCACCACCATGATCATGAACGTCATCGGCAACAACATTTCCCTGTCCCTTGGCATGGTGGGTGCCCTTTCCATTGTAAGATTCCGCACCGCCATTAAAGACACCCGGGATACGGCCTATATTTTTTGGTGTATTGCGGTGGGTATCTGCTGCGGCGTTTCCTACTATGCCCTGGCGGCCATTAGCACAGGCGTGATTTTCCTGGTCATGCTGGTAATGGGCAGCATCAAGGCCAATGACAGATACCTGCTGATCATCCACGCAAACCGGGAGGACTGCGCCAAAGAAATCGAAACCACCATTTTGCAGCAGTATAAGGGCCAGGCCGTTTTGCGGGTGGCAAACCGTACAACGGGCCAATTGGAGTACATCTATGAGCTGACATCCCGGATGCTCAAGGGAAAAAAGCAAGGAGCCACAGACCCTGTGGAGCTTTTAAGGGGCATTGACGGGGTGTACCGTGTGAATCTGGTGTGTCAGAACGAGGAGATGAGCAGATGATGAAGTTGTCCTTCCGGATAACAGGTAGTTGTATTGCGGTGGGATTACTGTTGGTGGGCGTTCTTTGGGAATGGTATAACGATAAAAATACATATCATTTTCCAAAAGTGACGTCATCTGTGAATGTGGAAACGACTGACTTAAGTGAAAAGGCTATCGTTGCGGACGAAACACTTGTTATTGATAGGAAAAGCCGTGGAAGAACAAATTTCCGTGGAAAGAGGATATGGATAGATGAATCGTTTGTCAGCAATTTGCCGCTGGTCGTGATTAATACAGATTGCGGAGAAAGACCTCCAGCCCATATAATATGGGACAATGTGGAAAAGCAGTATGTGCCTAATGAAAATGCTGAAATTTATCTCGATGGGAAAATTTCCATATATAACAGTACAGACGGAACAAACTGTTTGGATGATACTCCCACGATGGAATCGGCAATCCGGCTGAGACGCAGGGGAAATTCTTCTGTTCATTACGACAAGCCTCAATACCTTATTAAACTTGTGGATAAGGAGGGGAAACCGAATCGGCAAAATCTGCTACAGATGGGAGCGGATAACGAATGGGTGTTGAATGTCTCTTTTATCGACAAATCCCTTTTACGCAATTACCTGGCATACGCTACAGCAAAAGAAGTCATGCCCTATGTGCAGGACTGCCGATTTTGTGAGGTCGTTTGGTATGATGGTCAAAACTACCAATATGAAGGCGTTTATTTGCTGATGGAAAAAATAAAGGTGGGAAAAAATCGGGTTGATTTACCTCGCTTTGTGGAAAATAGTAAAAATCTTCCTTTTTTGCTTCGGCGGGATCGATGGGAACCTGACCGGCTGCTTTTGAATAATTACACACGGAGGGAAAATCTGTTGGAAGGAGTCCTGCGTGTGGAATGGCCGGACGAAAAAAAGCTATCGAAACAGTCCATTCAGAGGATTACCAATCAAATTGATGAGTTTGAGAAAGCACTGTTCGCTGAAGATTATGAAGAATTTCTACGATACCGCGGTATGATAGATATTGATTCTTTTGTGGATTATCTGATTTTGAATGAGTTTTTTATCAATTATGATGCCGGATTTCATTCCACATATATGTATTCTAGCTATGATGGGAAACTGACCATGGGACCGGTTTGGGATTATGATGGCGCAATGGATAATTATCATAAGAATAGCGCAAAGTTAGATACCTCCGCATTTTTCAAGGCACCTTGGTTTGAACAGATATTACGGGATCCGAAATTTACAGAGCGTGTGATGGAGCGTTATCAGGAGCTGCGAAAAAGTATTTTATCGGATGAATCCATTGGGACGTTCCTGGATGGGATGACTGCATATTTAGGTGCCTCAGTTGATCGAGATTGGGCAAGATGGGGTTATTTTTATAAGGACGGTGATTATTTAACCCCGGAATATCCAGGACAGCCTGATCGAAATAAAAAAAGCCATGCCGAAGAAGTTGAAAAGCTCAAAAGCATTCTTTCAGAACACGGGAAATGGCTGGATGAACATATGGATACGTTATATCAATGTGTCGATCCCGCTGCGGCTCTTTATCAAGATTTAGAAACGGGACAAAAAGATTATCGTTCTGCGCTTGCAGTTGTGTTTGTTGCTGTTTTCCTGATTTCTGTAAGGTTGGTACTGAAATACGAAAGCATGTAAAGAAAAGCAAGGAGGAGTCGAGATGAAGCGTAAAAAATTATGGTTCTGGCTTATGACCGTTACATCCGTCATTTACATTCTGTGGAGACTGTTCTTTACGCTGCCGCTTCATGCGGGAATCGTATCGCTGGTCGCCGGAATTGCGTTGTTTGCAGCGGAGTTCATCAGCATGTTGGAAGCGGTGATCCACTATATCTGCATGAGCAAAGACAAGGCCCCGGAATTTCCGGTGATCCCGGAGTCGGAGTATCCCCATGTAGACGTATTGATCGCGACCCACAGCGAAGAACCGGAGCTGCTGTTTAAGACCATCAACGGCTGCAAGCATATGGAGTATCCGGACCCTGCCAAAGTACACATCTATCTTTGTGACGACAACGACCGGCCGGAAATGGCCCAGCTGGCCCAGAAAATGGGGGTGGGGTATTTTGGACTTTCGGGAAACAAGCTTGCGAAAGCCGGAAACCTCAATAACGCCCTATCCAAAACGAATTCTCCTCTGGTCGTGACCTTTGACGCGGACATGATTCCCAGAAGCAGTTTTTTGATGAAAACCGTTCCCTACTTCTTCCTGCCGGAAATGATCTCGGAGGACGGCGTTTGGAGAAAGCGGACCGAGGAGGAGCTGGACCCGGATTATAAAATCGGTTTCGTGCAGACCCCCCAGAGCTTTTACAACCCGGACCTGTTCCAGTTTAATTTCTTTGCGGAGAGCAATATTCCCAACGAGCAGGACTACTTCTTTAAAGAGGTCAACGTGGGACGAAACAGCAGCAACTCCGCCATCTATGCCGGTTCCAATACCCTCATTTCCCGCCGGGCGTTGGAAGAGGTGGGAGGCATCCGAACCAAGACCATCACCGAGGACTTTGCCACCGGTATTGACATCCAGGCCAAGGGATACACCTGCTTTGCCATTGACGAGGTTCTGGCCTCCGGCCTGGCCCCGGATGATTTTCCCAATCTGCTGAAACAGCGGCAGCGTTGGGGCCGTGGCTGTGTCCAGACCATACGAAGCACCCGGTTTCTCTTTGGAAAACTGCCCTTCCTGTCCAAACTGAGCTACCTTTCCTGTTTGCTCTACTGGTGGACGTTTCTGCGGAGAATCGTCTACATTCTCTCCCCCATCCTGTTTACCGTGTTTGGGGTGCTGGTGGTACGGACGTCGCTTTGGGGCATTCTGCTGATCTGGCTGCCCTCCTATTTGATTTATAACCACTCCCTGCGCCTGTTGTCCGGCAAGGTTCGGGACCAGAAATGGAGCAATATTGTAGATACGATTCTGTGTCCTTACATGATCCTCCCCATTCTGGCGGAAACCTTTGGCATCCGCATGAGAACCTTTGTCGTTACAAGCAAGGAAAAAACAGGCACCAGAAGCGCAAAAATCATCTATGCCATCCCCCACCTCATTTTGCTGGCAGCGTCCATTGTGGGCATTTATTTCAGCATTGTGCGGATGATGCTCTATAAGAACATCCTGGGGCTGGTGGTGCTGTTCTGGCTGTGTATGAATACATACTTCCTGACCATGGCCGTGTTTTTCCTCCTTGGAAGAATCAACTACAGAAGCTCCGAGCGGTTCCGGGCAGAGATCCCCGTCACCTTTTCTGTGGGTACACGGTGCGTCCATGGCACCACCTGCGATATTTCCGAAAACGGCCTGTCCTTTGTGACGGATTTCCCGGAATTCCTCCATGGCATTGTGGATTTTGAATTGCGGGACGGAAAGTGGACCGCCCGGGTGTCCGGCGAGATCGTCCAGGTGGGACAATTCGGAAATCAATGGAAATACGGTGTCAAACTGACGGAGCTTCCCTTAGAGGAAAAGGAAAACTACGCCCAGATCGTCTTTGATCGCCTGCCCACCCTGGCCACGGAGATCAAAACCAACGCGGCAAAGGACTTGATGGTGTTTTTCAAGAGAAAGACCGCATCTTCCGTGCTGTCTCAGCGGAAACTGCCCAGAATCCCTCTGGATGCGTCTTTGAAGACGGACAGCGGAGAAACCGTCCATGTTTCCAATTACAATTACCAATACATGCTGCTCACCGGCACTGTTCCCGGCCCGGCCTTTGATGTGTACATGGGAAACACGGTGCTGCACCTGAAAAAAACGCCCTCTTCCGTTGGAGGGAAAGACACCCTGTTCGAAATCGAAAACTGGGAAAATATATCGGATTCCCTGGAGCTTCATGAAGCATTGTCGGAATTGATTCAAGGAAAACAGATGGAGAAAAAAGAGTTAGTGAATCTATAAGAAAAGCGCAATCAGATTGTTTGCAGGGGTTGCGGCAGCAGTATTTGCCGCCGCAACCTTTCTGTTATTATTTTTGCTACATGAGCAAAAACAAATAAATGGAAAGGAGTGTTCATGATGATGATAAGTATGTTGGAAGGAGAGATTAACCTGCAGGCGGTGGTTATCGCCAATGTACTGGGTTTCGGGCTGATGCTGATCGTTATGCTCAACAAAAGGTACAGACGCAAAATCATCACCCTGGATGACAAACTCTATAACTGGATGTGCTATCTGTGCATGGTGCTGTGCTTGGTGGAGATAGCCACCTTCTGGGTGGACGGTAAAGGCTTTTCCGGTGCTCGGCAGCTGAATGTGGGAGGAAATGCGCTGCTGTATCTGCTCAGTGCCCTGTTTGCCTACCTGTGGTGTTTCTATTTGGATTATAAGTGTTTTTCCGACCTGCATCGGCTGCGGCGGTGGTATGGTCTGGCTGCCATACCAGCAGTAGGGGTGCTGCTGGTATGCGTGGCTAACCTGTTTGTCCCTATCATGTTCTGGGTGGGGGAGGACAACCAGTTTTACCGTACCAACTGGGTGGTGGTCTGCTACCTGGTGACCTTTGGCTATCTTACCGCAGGCGCCCTGCTGGTCTTCTGGTACCGCAGGAAGGGAAACAAGTATCTGTTTATGCCGGTGATGACCTTTATAATCCCGGTGTATCTGGGTTGCTTGGCGCAGCTGCTGTGCTACGGCATTGCCACCATCTGGGTATCGGTGGCCTTAGGCCTGACAGCGCTGTACATCAACCTGCAAAAGGAGCAGGTATATCTGGACCCGCTGACTGCCCTGTATAACCGCAACTATCTGATGCATTACCTGCAGGCACTGTCTCAGCGCAGAAGGAAGGGCGGCAGGATTCTGGGGCTGCTGCTGGATGTGAACGACTTCAAGCAGATCAATGATACTTACGGTCATCTGTGCGGCGATGAAGTGCTGCAGCAGGTGGCGAGGATTCTGCAGCAGGCTCTGGAGGTCCCCGGTGCTGTGATCCGCTACGGCGGAGATGAATTTGTGGTCATCTGGGAGGAAAGTCCCCAGGAGAGCGGGCAGCAGCTGCAGGAGAAGATCCACCGGTATCTGGCTGTCTTCAATGCCTCCGGAAAAAGTCCCTGTCCCATTTCCGTGTCCATCGGCATGGGCGAATTCGACCTGGTGAATGAGGACGCGTTCTTCCATGATATGGACAAGCGGATGTACAGCCAAAAGCAAGACTACTACCAGAAGCTGGGTAGGGATCGGCGTCGGGCCAGGGATGCGACTATCCAGAGAAAAGAAGAAGGAGGACATCATGAAATACAGCCATAGATCACCCATTCATCTTGTGCAGACACTATATACAAGACGGAAACGCTTCTTAGAAACTTGAATTGCAATTTACCGAAAACCGTGTATATTTAAGGTGTTAGCATTGCGTCGCCCGAATTTTTATGGCGGCAGCGCATGTTTGAGAAAATATAAGGCCACCGTAGGGTTCCACGCCCCCACCCTGGCCTCGGGAAGGAGCACACAATGTTATTTGACACCCATGCCCATATGGATGACCGGGCTTTTGACGGGGACCGGGAGGCGCTGCTGGAGGCTTTGCCGGGGAGCGGCATCGGACTGCTGGTGAATCCGGGGTGCAGCCTGGCCTCCAGCGAGGCGGCCTGCGCTTTGGCCAGGGAATACAGCTATATTTACGCCGCCGTTGGCTCCCACCCGGACGCGGCGGACGAGGTGGATGAAGCTGCGCTGGACCGGTATCGGCAGCTGGTCCGGGAGAACAGCAAGGTGGTGGCCATTGGGGAGATCGGCCTGGACTACCACTATGAGGACATCCCCCGGGATATCCAGAAGCGGGCCTTCCGGGCCCAGATGGAGCTGGCGGGGGAGCTGAAGCTCCCGGTCATTGTCCATGAGCGGGAGGCCCATGAGGACGGCATGAAGATCGTGGAGGAATTCCCGGAGGTCACCGGGGTATTCCACTGCTATTCCGGCTCCGCCGAGATGGCGAAGGTGCTGGTCAGCAAAGGCTGGTATGTGGGCTTTACCGGGGTGCTGACCTTCAAAAACGCCCGCCGGGCGTTGGAGGCGGCCCAGGCCCTGCCCCGGGACCGGGTGGTGCTGGAAACGGACTGCCCCTATATGTCCCCGGAGCCCTTCCGAGGCCAGCGGAACGACCCTCGGCGGCTTTACCGCATGGCAGAGGCCCTGGCGGCGCTCTGGGAGGTCACCCCGGAGGAGGCCCAGGCCATTACCTATGAGAACGGAAAGCGGCTGTACCGGATAGAGTGACAAAAAGGCGGAGACCCGGAAAAAGGTCTCCGCCTGCGGCGTTTTTGAGGGGGTTATGCCGCCGCTTCCTCTACAAAGCCGGGCAGCACCCTCAGCCCCATGTGCAGCCACATGCCGAAGGACACCAGGCTTGCGATGGCGGCGGCAATGGGGGTGGCGTAGGGCATTTTCTCGTTCCACATGTATACATATAGATAGCCCGTGTACACCACGCCGGAGCACAGGATCTGGGGGGCGGCGTAGCGGACGTATCTGCTGTCCAGGAAGCACAGCAGCACCAGCAGGGCATCCAGCAGGTAGCCGTAGCGGTCATGCATGGCCGGCAAAAACAGCAGGCAGGTCCAGGCGCTCCAGGCGGCCAGGGCGAAGAAGCTGAGGGGTGTCTCTTTCAGCTTGCCGCCGTGGTTCAAAAGCCAGAAGAGGTAGAGCCCCAGCAGGAAGGCGGTGAGCATAATGGCCGCCTGGCGCATATGCTTATACCGGGGGTAGAAGAAGTACCAGATGGACAGGGCGTTGCTGATCATATCCGGGTACTCTGTGGTTTGGTAGGCGTAGATGTCGAAGACTGCCGTCAGGGGACGGCCTGCCAGGTAGGCGGGGATGCCGGTGGCCCAGAAGACCCCCAGAGTCAGCAGAAAATATCCCAGAGAAAAGTTTTTCCGGGAGACGTAAAAGTAGAGGTACACCGGCAGGATGAATACCGTTTGCAGCTTCAGCCCGAAGGCAATGCCCAGCAAAGCGAAGGAGGCCGGGTACCTTTGCCGGTACAGCAGATACAGCGCCAGGATGCAGACGGAGGTATACATACTGTCGCACTGGCCCCACACGGAGGAATTGAGGATCACGGTGGGGATCATCAGCACCAGGGCGTAGGCGGTGCAGAAGGTCTTGCCGGGGAGGGCTTCCCCCTTCTCCCGGGCGGCCACATAGCCGCAGACCAGAGCCAGGAGAAAGTCGAAGAAAATGGACACAGCCTTGTATAGGTACATGGGAGACATGCCCCCCAGGGGAATATAGCTGAACAGGCAGATGAGGGTCTGATACAGCACATTGTAGTCCCCCACGCCTTGGGCCAGGGCCCGGAAGCCGCCGTTTTCTACGATCTGCTCGTACCAGGGCACCAGGAACACGTTCATGTCCGGGCTGGAATGGTCCATGCCGCCCTTCCGGGCCAGCCAGGCCAGGGCCGTGGCGGCGAGCAGAAAGAGCCAGTAACGGTATTGGATCAGCCGGTCCAGAATTTTTCGCTCCGTTTTGGGCATATGATTTCCTCCAGGCGTATTTTCTGGCATCAGTATAGCACAGATAATCTCCGGACGCAATGATTCAGGCATATTTTGCGGTACTTTACAAAAATAGGAAATGGTGATATATTCTAGTATAAAAACAACGTGTTTAGGAGGAACACCCATGAAAAAATGGATCGCGCTGGCGCTGGCTTTGGTCATGGCGCTGTCTGTGTCCGCCTGCGGCTCCGGCAGCTCCGGCGGGAAGGTCGCCGTCTTTTGGTACGATTTTGAGGATGCCTATCTGTCCAGCGTCCGGCAGACCCTGGACCAGTCTCTGACCAAGGCGGGGGTCAGCTATCAGGATTACGATGCCAAGGGCAGCCAGACTGCCCAGATCGAGCAGATCCAGTCGGCCATTGCCGAGGGGGTCTCCGCCCTGGCAGTGAACATTGTGGAGGCCAGCAGCGATGAGGCTACCCAAACCGTTGTGGATATGGCGAAGGAGGCGGGGCTGCCTCTGGTGTTTTTCAACCGCTCCGTTCCGGAGAACATCGTCTCTGTTTACGAAAAGGCCGCCTATGTGGGAACGGACTACACCATGGCCGGGCATATGCAGGGCCAGATGATCGGGGACTACCTGGTAAACAATTACGACGCGGTGGACCTGAACGGGGACGGGATCATCTCCTATGTGCTGTTCAAGGGACAGGAGGGCAATGCGGAGGCCAACGCCCGGACACAATACAGCGTGGGGGATGCCAACAGGGTGCTGTCCGCCGCCGGGAAGCCGGCGCTGTCCTTCTACGATCCCAACAACAGCGCCAGATATCTGGTGGACCAGACCGGCGCCTGGTCCGAAAAGCAGGGCCAGGACTATATGCAGACCATCCTGACCCGCTACTGTGAAGCAGAGGGCGACATGGTGGAGCTGGTCATTGCCAACAACGACGCAATGGCCCTGGGAGCCATCGCAGCGCTTCAGGCCGCCGGGTATAACAACGGCAGGGGGAAGACCATCCCGGTTTTCGGCGTGGATGCCACCGACGCGGCCAAAGCCGCCATTGCCGACAGCTCCATGACTGGCACCATCAAGCAGGACGCGGAAGGAATGGCCGAAGCCGTTGCCATCATTGCCCGGAACCTGATGGCGGGCAAGGCCACCTTTGAGGGCATCGATTCCGCCAACCTGGAGGGCTCCTGGCGGGTAAATATTCCCTATTCTTCCTACACCGGCTGAGACCGCCGGGAGGAACCGGGCCGCTGAGGACCGACCGTCGCCGAGAACCGGTGGCGGCGGTCCCCGGCGCTTTTTTGTTCTGCGATGAAATATGGCTATTTTATTGCGGGAAAATCGGAAAATGAAGGGAACTATACCGGTTTCGATTTAATTATAATTTCAAATTTTATCGAAAAATTGACAATTCGATAATTAAATACAGAATTCGGAGGGGGCGAACACAAAGAAAACGTTCTCTGGGAATTGTGAGATATGCACAAAATTGAGAGTATAAAATGTGCTATTCCAACGAAAATTTAAAAATTCCTTTACAAAGATAATAATAACTGCTATAATGTCGATGTTTCCCGGAACGCAGGATTGTGCAAAATTGTTAGGTTCTGAATCCGGGGATAATCGGACTGAACCGGCCTGCCGGTTTGGCACCATCTTTTTTAGGAGGAACACAAATGAAGAAGATCATCTCTGCGCTGCTGGTCCTGGCTATGGCCCTGTCTCTGGCAGCCTGCGTCAGCAGCACCCCCGCCGCTACTACCGCTGCTCCCGCCGCTACCGAGGCCGCTGCCGCTGCCACTGAGGCTGCCGCCGCTCCCGCTGGCGATGTCAAGACCTACAAGGTCGGCGTTGCCATCTATCAGTACAACGACAACTTCATGACCCTGTACCGTCAGGAAATCGAGAACTACTTCAAGACTCTGGAGACCGACACCGTTAAGTACGAAGTCACCATGGTCGACGGCAAGAACGACATGGGCGAGCAGACCAACCAGATCGATACCTTCATCACTCAGAAGATGGATGTCATCATCTGCAACCTGGTTCAGACCTCCTCTGCCGAAGTCATCATCGACAAGGTCGTTGCCGCCGGCATTCCCCTGGTCCTGATCAACCGTGAGCCTCTGGGCGACAACGGCGATGAGTCCTACCCCGGCATCATCGACAACCCCACCGTTTGCTACGTCGGTGCTGACGCCCGTCAGTCCGGTACTTACCAGGGCGAGATCGTTCTGGCTCTGGACAACAAGGGCGATATCAACGGCGACGGCGTTGTCTCTTACGTCATGGTCGTTGGCGACCCCGAGAACCCCGATGCTCAGTACCGTACCGAGTACTCCATCAAGGCTCTGACCGACGCTGGCATGCAGGTCAAGGAGCTGGTCAAGAACGTTGGTAACTGGGACCAGACCAAGGGTCAGGAAATCGTAGCCGCCGCTCTGGCTCAGTACGGCGACCAGATCGAGGTTGTCTTCTGCAACAACGACGGTATGGCTCTGGGCGCTGCCGCTGCCATCGAGGCTGCTGGCCGCACCGTTGGCAAGGACATCTACCTGCTGGGCGTTGACGCTCTGGACGAGTGCCAGGAGATGGTCAAGAAGGGCACCATGACCGGTACCGTTCTGAACGACCACATCGGCCAGTCCCACACTGCTGTTGATGTCGCTGTCAAGGCTCTGAACGGCGAAGCCATCGACAACTACTACTGGGTCGACTACGTCAAGGTCGATGCCGCTTACTTCGGCTAATATCTGACGCTTTCACTGTGGGTGGGCTGCTTGCAGCCCACCCCATTTCGGAGTAAAGGTTTCCTTTGAGGGGAATATTAAATCTTCCGCGCCGCGCGGAAGCGGAGCCGTTAATGTCCCCCTGAGACGAAACCAAAGTCTTGAATTACGCAAAAGAATAGGAGGTCTGCTCAATGAGTGAATACCGCTTGGAAATGCGCGGTGTTTGTAAGTCCTTCCCCGGTGTAAAAGCGCTGGACCACGCCCAGCTCTGCCTGCATCCCGGCAAGGTTCACGCGCTCATGGGAGAAAACGGTGCCGGTAAGTCCACACTGATGAAGTGCATGTTCGGCATCTACAGCATGGACGAAGGCGAGATCTATTACGAGGGCAAAAAGGTGACCATCAAGGATCCCCTGGAGGCTCTGAAAATGGGTATTGCCATGGTCCATCAGGAGCTGCAGCCCATTCCCGCCCGAACCATCGGCGAGAACATCTTCCTGGGCCGTTATCCCATGAAGAAGTTTTTGGGCTTCATTCCCGTGGTCGACCATGAAAAAATGTACGCAGATACCGCCGCTCTGCTGAAAAAGGTCCGGATGGACTTCGATCCCAGGCAGATGCTGGGCGAACTGAGCGTTTCTCAGATGCAGTCTGTGGAGATCGCCAAGGCCGTTTCCGCCAACTGTAAGGTACTGATTCTGGACGAGCCTACCTCCTCTCTGACGGCCAACGAAGTGGAAGCCCTCTTCCGCATCATCGAGGACCTGAAGGCCGACGGCGTTTCCATTGTCTACATCTCCCATAAGATGGACGAGATCCTCCGCATCTCCGACGAAGTGACCATCATGCGTGACGGCCATTACATCGGCACCTGGGACTGCAAAGGTCTTACCACCGACTTCATCATCTCCAAGATGGTGGGCCGGGAGCTGACCAACCTGTACCCCGAGCGGCACAACGTGCCCGGCGAGGTGGTGTTTGAGGTGGAGGACTTCACCTCCATCAATCCCAGGAGCTTCCGCCATGTGAATTTCAACGTCCGCAAGGGCGAGATCCTGGGCGTAGGCGGCCTGGTGGGTGCCCAGCGGACCGAGCTTATGGAGGGCCTCTTCGGCATCCGGTCCCATAGCTCCGGCACCATCCGCTATAAGGGCGAGGAGCTGAAGATCACAAGACCCAAGGATGCCATCGACCATGGTATCGCCATGCTGACGGAGGACCGCCGAGCCACCGGTATTCTGGGTGTTCTGAGCATTGCGGACAATATTTCTGTGGCCTCCCTGAAGAAGTATCTGGAATTCGGCATTATGATCAACGACCAGAAGGTGGAAAAGCTGGTCCAGACCAACGTGGAGAAAATGAACATCAAGACTCCCTCCAGCAAGACCCAGATCCAGAGCCTCTCCGGCGGCAACCAGCAGAAGGTCCTGATCGGACGGTGGCTGGCCAACGCTCCGGATGTGCTGATCCTGGACGAGCCTACCCGCGGTATCGACGTAGGTGCCAAGTACGAGATCTATTGCATCATTGAGGAGCTGGCCCGGGCCGGAAAGAGCATCATTATGATCTCTTCCGAAATGGCCGAGCTCATCGGCATGTCCGACCGGGTCATGGTCATGTGCGACGGCCGGGTCACCGGCTTCATCGACGGCAAGGACGCGACACAGGAAAACATTATGGAACTGGCAACCCAGTTTGAGACAGTTTGAGCAAGGAGGAAAATTGGAATATGAAAACACAAATGAGTGTTCCCCAGAAAGTTTGGAAGGTCATCAAGGACAACCCCATCGTCATTATGCTGGCTCTGCTCAGCCTGGTAGTGGGCTGCACCATCAATAACTTCTTCTCTCTGGACAACCTGAATAACCTGATGTGCAACACCACCGTTCGGTTCCTCATTGCTCTGGGTGTTTCCGGCTGCCTGATCACCAAGGGCACCGACCTGTCCGCCGGCCGTCAGGCTGCCCTGGCCGCGACCCTCACCGGCGTCATGGTCCAGCGTGCCGACTACGCCAGCCGTATGTTCTCCTGGATGCCCGAGATGAACATGTGGGTGGTCCTGCTCATCATCCTGGCTGTGGGTGCCGCTGTGGGTACCATCACGGGCCTGATCATCGCCTACCTGAACGTACCTCCCTTCATTGCCACTCTGGGTATCCAGACCATCATTTACGGCATCAACCTGATCTACACCAACGCCCAGCCCATCGGCGGCTTCACCGACAGCTTCAAGAGCTTCTTCAACTGGAAGTTCCTGCCCATGGGCAGCTTCAAGGGCTTCAATGGATACATCCTGTTCGCCCTCTTGTTTGGACTGCTGTTCTGGTTCATGTACAATAAGACCACCCACGGCAAATACATCTACGCCATCGGCGGCAACGAGAATGCCGCGGAGGTCTCCGGTGTCAACGTCCGTGTGAGAAAGACCCTGATTTACATGACTGCCGGCCTGATGTACGCCTTCGCCGGTTTCCTGATGACCGGTAAGTCCGGCGGCGCTTCCGCCTCCATGGGCGTCAGCTACGAGCTGGAAGCCATCGCTGGCTGTACCATCGGCGGTGTCTCCACCACCGGCGGTATCGGTACCGTTGGCGGCATCCTCATCGGCGTGCTGGTCTTCGAGCTGCTGAAGATCATTCTGCAGTTCGTAGGCGCGGACCCCAACTTCAACTACATTGTCCAGGGCCTGGTGGTCATTGTGGCCGTCGCCATGGATATCCGGAAGTACGTCGCCAAGAAGTAATGGAAGAAAAAGACGTAACCCCCAAGGAAGAGCCGGAAGAGGTCAAGTCCCAGTGGCAGCTCCAGAAGGAGAACTGGTACGACCGGGTCCCCTTGACCGTCAAGCAGCTCGATAAGATCATCGCCGTCTGCCTGGTGCTGCTGGCCCTGACCTTCGTACTGATCTACCTGGACGCGAAGGATATCTTCCACATCTTCGTCAGATAAGCTTTGGGCCTGCCGCAGTAGCGGCGGGCCCTTTTGGGTTCCCGAAGGCTCTCTCTCGGGAGAGGGTGGACCGGCGCAGCCGGGCCGGGTGAGGGGCGATACGCGGTCTGACCTGGTACCGCCCCTCATCCGGCTCGCCCAGGGCGAGACACCTTCCCCCAGGGGAAGGAAAAGCCCCCAGGCGGCAGCCTGGGGGTGTTGTGTTCTTACAGGTCGCTGTACAGATCGTCCTTGTAGACTCCTGCCTGGATGAGCTGGCGGAAGCTCTCGGTGACGGAGGCCTTGTCGGCAGCGTAGGTGACGCCGAACCACTTGTCGTGGGTGGGCAGGACCTTTACCGTCAGGGCCTGTTTCTGCAGCAGCTCACCGATGAGGATGGGCAGCAGATACTCGGCCTTCAGGGGATTGCCCGGGACTTCCTTCTCAAAGAAGACCTGGAAGTTCTCCTCCAGAGTGGCCAGGAAGGCAGGGGACAGGCCCCACAGGTTCATGGATACGTAGCTCTCCGGGTCCAGCTGGACGCCATCGGCTACGGCATCAGACTGGATGTTCTTGGTCTCCACCACGTTGGTCAGGAATCCGTCCCGCACCTGGCAGATGCCCCGGGTGACGCCGCCGTTGTCGGAGAGGGTGTTTTTCAGGATGAAGCCGGCCATGCAGAAGGCATTGTCCGGATGATCCTCCTGGAGATAGTCGTGGATCTCCTTGTAGATGCTTTTGCCGTAGTAGTCGTCGGCGTTGATGACGGCGAAGGGGGAGTCGATGAGATCTTTGGCGGCAAGGACGGCCTGGCCGGTGCCCCAGGGCTTGGTCCGGCCCTCAGGCAGGGTGCCGGGGATGTCCGTCAGGGACTGGAAGCAGTAGCCCACCTCCACGCCGTGGGCGGAGCACATTTCCTCGATCCGGGTGCCGATGACCTCCCGGAAGTCTTTCTCAATGTCCTTACGGATGATGAACAGGATCTGATTGAATCCAGCCTCAATGGCGTCGTGGATGGAATAGTCCATGATAATGTGACCGGATGCGTCAACGCTGGCCAGCTGCTTGATGCCGCCGCCGTACCGGCTGCCGATGCCCGCTGCCATAATGACCAAGGTCGTCTTTTTCAAAAAGTGCGTCCTCCTTATATGTATATGTGTATACGTATAGGATACCATGTTATGCAATAAATTTCAACCAGTTTCCGGAAATTCTTTTTTAAGCGGCATGGATCAGGGCATTTTTCCACAATCTCAGATAGAACAGCCCCCGCCGGGAGGAAGCCTTCCCCCACGGGGAAGGTGGACCGGGCGCAGCCC